>OLRX01000003.1_pt1 | contig 241586 bp, 214 predicted proteins | sample 1672991 | NCBI WGS metagenome assembly OLRX01 (sample SAMEA3136744, study PRJEB25190) | human gut metagenome | biome: human gut; feature: human-associated habitat; material: faeces | place: Austria | collected 2013
GGTTCGGGTTCGGATTGGGATTGGGATTCGGATCCGGGTTCGGATTGGGGTTCGGGTTCGGATTCGGGTTCGGATTCGGGTTCGGGTTCGGATTGGGATTGGGATTCGGATCCGGGTTCGGATTGGGGTTCGGGTTCGGATTCGGGTTCGGATTCGGGTTCGGGTTCGGATTGGGATTGGGATTCGGATCCGGGTTCGGATTGGGGTTCGGATTCGGATTCGGGTTCGGATCCGGGTTCGGATTCGGATTGGGATCCGGGTTCGGGTTGGGATCCGGGTCCACAGCCGGGGTATACAGGTACTGCCCCTGTCCATTTGCATCCTTATAGGTCATGTTCTCAATCCGTTTGCTGGCCGACTGCGCCGTTAACCCTTCCGCGATCTCTACCTTGCCGCTCAGATTCTTCTCGCCGTCTTTATAAGCGGTGTAGTACAGCTTATTCGCCAGTTTGTTCAGCGTACCGCTTACCAGATTCTTATCCGCAGCCTTAGTGGATGCGGTGTTTAAGCCCGCATTGTCGGTGCGGAGTGTGATTCCCGAATTGGCAGCGGCCTTTTCAACCTTGAAATCGCCGCCCTTCATGGACAGACCTTCATTCGGATCGGCCGGCACTGTTGTGTCATGTTTGTAGATAACTGTAGCGTTACCGCTGTAGTTATCGATAACAACATCTCCCATTTCAGAATCCGGCGCCTCTGTAATGGAAGTAACCTGCCCTTGATTTGACTGGCCGGCTAAATTTCCGTTATTACCAATAAACGCTCTGCCCCCGGTCATGTCGATTACGCCGTTATCTCCACTGAAATATTTCAACTTACTGTCTGTCAGCTGATTTTTAATATTTTTTTGTTCTTTTGTAATCGCATTATACCAAGTAGCTCCGTCCTTCAGTGTAAGAGTCATATGATCGCCCATATTGAAGCCGGTCCAGTAAGAGTCACCGCCTTCCACAAGCACATCCATAACTCCATCACTAAAGCCCTTCCAATATCCTCCATTCTTTATAAACAATTTGACGGAACCCAACTGACCGGGTGACACACCGAAGCCACGGCTGTCAGTATAGTTGCCAAGCCAATACGACTCCGGAGTAGACAAACCCATATTGGCTCTTCCTTTAGAACCCATACCGCCCCGTGTGGATATATCACCTTCCACGACAAGGCGATTTGATCCGGCACCAACAACCGTTCCATCTTCTCCTTTTACAACGTTAAGATTTATAACACCTTCATTTTGGCTGACAAATTCACCGTAGCACCAGAGCGCCGCATAGCCATTTTTTACTTTGATGGAGCCGCCGCCAATATTAATCTGGCTTGCTGTAGCACTAAGACCGGTTTTTCCGCCAAATGTCTGCGTACCCGGATGGTCGTTTGAAGTATCTCCATCTACTTCGATGTCTACCAATCCGTCTATGTTAACAGCAGAATATGCATCGGATACTCCATTTCTAGCCTTGATTCCAGAACTGCCGCCTTTCCAATTCGGATCAAAATTTGCGCGAATTCGCAAGACTTTATTCTCCAAATCGTCTCCACCATTATGAATATCCACTACTCCGCCTGTATTCACATATATCCCGGCGGAATAGTAACCTGCCTCCTTGTTCATCACATTAATGTTAATAGGCCCGGCATTGTTAATCTCCACATGGCTTCCCGTAACCGTTGCCGCGATTCCGCTAAAACCATCTGAATTAATATCCAGTCCATGCCCATTCATTTCCAGAACAGTCGGCTTTTTATCCCATGTATTAGAAACAGTAGATGAAGTAGAACCTAATTCCCACACACCACCAGCAATCTTGTCACAGGCAGTAATTGTAGTTTTAGGCTTGGTAAAAGTGTACACATCGTTCTTTAATACACCGTGGATCACATACTCCTGATCAATTTCTTCCTTTCCTGTAATCACCGTGCCGAAAGCATCAATATCCTGTTCCGGCGCCGGATCCACTGCCGGGGTATACAGGTACTGCCCCTGCCCGTCCGCCTCCTTATAGGTGATGTTCTCCAGCCGCTGGCTGGCGGACTGGGCTGTCAGACCTTCCGCAATCTCTACCTTACCGCTCAGATTCTTCTCGCCGTCTTTATAGGCCGTGTAGTACAGCTTATTGGCCAGTTTGTTCAACGTACCGCTTACCAGGTTCTTATCTGCAGCCTTAGTGGATGTAGTGTTTAAGCCCGCATTATCCGTGCGGAGCGTGATCCCTGAATTGGCAGCTGCCTTTTCAACCTTGAAATTGCCGCCCTTCATGGACAGACCTTCGTTCGGATCGGCAGGTGCAACGGTGTCATGTTCGTAAATCACGGTTGTGTAACCACTGTAATCTCCTACACTGATCGGGTTCTTTTCCTTCTGCAAAATTACGCCCGCATGAGCCGTATCGCTGCCACCGTACAGCGCAGAAATACGACTTCCGTTCCAGATTGAAGATGACAGATGTTTACCTGTCGCCGCAGTCTTTTCGTGGGTCCAGGCAGCTCCATTTGCCAGCCACAGACTCACTTCGCCGCTGTCATAATCTGTTTTATCGTCTACATAATCAGTGATTCCTTTCCAAGTGGAATCGGCAGTATTCAAGCCGAGGAAAACCCGACCAACCTTACCACCCGTCTTACGGGATTTTTGCGTCTTGATATCCCCCAAGATCTCCACTTTATTACCCAGTGCCGCCGTATTATCGTCCTGCATATTTATAGAAATACTGCTGTCGGCGCTCACGGAATTTTCAGCAACCAGCGCCTTGTGGTACTTAGAAGTATCCGTATCAGTAACGATTCGGCCGCCGGAAATTCTGGCAATACCGCCTATAGCTTTAACGCCGATGCCTTTTAAATTAATATCCACTCCATCCGTTACTTCTACTACAGCACCGTTGCCGCCGGCATGAACGCCAACCGCTCCCTGCTGCATGGTGTCTTTGGTCGCTTTCACAGACTGATCTATTTTCAGGCTCTTGAGCGAGATCGTATCTCCCGGATTCGTGGTCTTCACCCCGGCTGCCATTCGGGAACCTTCCACCTTATCGATTACAATATCATGGTCAATGGCAACTGTCCCTTTGCCCCTTGTCATGATACCGGCTCCTTCGCCGGCCGTCAGGGCAGTAATATGAATAGCTGAACCCGCTTTGCCATTACTAAACCGTAAATTCTTAGCATCCGCCATAATGCCTGCTGTTTTTACAATTTCATCACCTGCATTGGCAGACAAGGTCAGGGCATGACCTTTCATATCCACAAGCATATCTTTTTCAGACGTACTGTTATAGGCTGCGGCTACAAATTTTTTATTATAGGAGCCTACCGCGTCGGCAATGGTCGCCTTGGCCACACGATCTTTACCGAAAACTTCCGGTGTTTTTATCGGTCCGTCCGTCGGTTCATCCACTGCCGGCGTATACAGGTACTGCCCCTGCCCGTCCGCATTCTTATAGGTGATATTCTCCAGCCGCTGGCTGGCGGCTTGGGCTGTCAGACCTTCCGCAATCTCTACCTTACCGGTCAGGTTCTTTTCACCATCTTTATAAGCGGTATAGTACAGCTTATTGGCCAGGCTGTTCAGTGTTTCGCTCACCAGATTCTTATCTGCGGCTGTGGTGGAAGCCGTGTTTAAGCCTGTATTATCCGTGCGCAAAGTAATCAGAGATTTTTTCTTTGCTTTTCCGATAATGGTATTGCCGCCGATTACGGTCTTGGGGTCACTCACATTATGTTCATAAACAACTACCGCATGTCCGCTGTAGTCATTCAGGCGAATATTCTTATCTGTCTTCTGGAAAATATAGCCTTCCTTGCCGGCTTTGCTCCCACCCGTGAAATGCGTAATTTCACTGTCGGTATCTACATTCCGACCTACACTTTCATGCGTCCAGGTCGCGCCGTTGGATAAATACATATTCCCGGCCACTTTCCAGCCATACTTGAAAAGGCTTTTGTCAAAAGTATTGGCAAAAATGCCGTGGAAAGAGGAGTCCTTGGTTCCCAGGCCTATATTAATCTCTGTTCTCGGCTTATCGAAATTCATCTTTTCTCCGTCATCGATCAGAATATTCCCTTTAATCACTAAATTTTCAGTATCCGCTCCGGAAATCTCATCATTATCCATTACCACATTAGCATTGATGATGCCATTCGTTGCATGCAACGCATACTCATCTTCCGAAGAAATGTATCCGCCGCGAAGATTCAGTTCCGCTTCTTTACCGTTGACAAAAACAGTTTGCTGCTTTGTTTTCAGGTTTGTTTCGCCGGTAACCGTCATCTTGCCGCCATCGTATAAGAGGATCCCCTCCTTGCTGTTAGCCGGCAGATTTCCTGTCAGATTTCCCGTTAAATTGATAACGCCATCATGGAAGCAGGTGATGCCGCCGTTTGTGAGTTCCAGTTTGTCGGCAGTGATTTGAATATTTTTCCCGGTTCTGTTGATAAGTTCAAATGCTTCCTTAGTCCCCTCGCCGGCCATTTCCAGAGTGAGTTTATGCCCTTCTGCGTCAATTTCCATGTCTTCTACAACGGAGATCGGGCTGTAATGATTGACTATATTGCTCTTGTCATTTGTCAGGTTGGCAACGGAAATCGTCGTGTCTTTCGTAAACACATAAGTGCCATCTTCCTGTCTGACACCCGCTTCTGCATAGGACCAGTCATTGAGGAGATTCCCTGTCAGCGGCGTGTCAAATGCACTGGTTGTCTGTTCTGTCGGCAAAGTGCTCCGGACATAGGTTCCCTGTCCTTTTTCACCGGTAAAGGTAATTTTTCCCATTTCCTGAAGCTGAGACACATTAGTCAGCCCTTCTGAAATGCCTATCAGTCCGGTGATATTATTTTCTGTTTTATATGCACTGTAATAAAGCTTCCCTGCCAGCGCATTGAAAACTTTGTCCAGCGCCGTCTGATCCGCAGTATTGATATTGGCGGCATCGGTCATCAGAATGACCTTTGCATTTGTATCGGCAGAAGAAATCGTAAGATCACCCGCTTTATACTGGGCTATAGCCGTCCCGTCCCCTTCATGGGCATAGTGAATAAAGGTATTCCCTGTCAGTTTATGGATTGTGGTCGGGTTGGTGTCTTTCTGTTCAATCGTGCCTGCATAACTGGTATTCTTTTGCCGATTGTCATGAACCGCAAAAAGTCCGCCTGTCAGATGACTCACAAAGCTTCCGTTAAAGTTTGCCGCAGGATCTCCCCCGCGGGCAATTTTGCCATACATTTCATTGGTCCAGCGGCCGCCATTCCACAGCCAGAGGTTTGTTTCCCCTTTATACAGTTTCTTATTTGGCTTATAACCTTCTGCTCCATACTGGTTAAAGATAGCACCGCGCATATAGGAATCCGGGGTTGCTAAAGCGATATTTACGGTTGTCAGGTCTGTCGGATCCGAAATATTTCCGTCATAGAAAATATTTGCATTGCCGTCAATATTTACTTTGGCCCGATTGACCCAGTCGCTTTCCGTAAGCCCCATGCGTACATGGCCGCTTTCTGCCACCAGTGCGGCATATCCCTGTGTATTATCCTTATTTACATGGATCGCTCCGCCTTTCATGGTAATGGAACTGCCGGCACCATTGGCGAATGCGCCGTTGGCATTGACATTCATGAAGACCAGTCCGGTTGTTATATTAGGTGCTGCCACATTTTGCCCGACTTTATAGCCTTGAGCCAATATGCCCGATGCGTCAAAATAGCCAAATCCGTGCCTGCCCTCAACTGACACGCCCCAATTGTCTGTAGCATCCGCATAGGTCCACTTTCCCTCTTTCAGATCATCCCAGTTGCCATTTTTGATCATCATCAGGGAATCTTCAATATGGGCTGTACTGTTTCCTGCCACCTCAATGCCGACTGCTTTTCCGGGTCTGAAACTTCCCTCCACCTTCCCGGAAATCGCTTCGATCTGCAAGTGTTTGGATTTATCGACATAGACAGCGTGATTTGCCGTATCACTGGCAGGAGTAAAGCTTTTGACGGAAATTCCCGTAGCGCCATACACTCCGTGCGCTTTAATATCCGTCAGGTCGGATAGCTTTATGCAAAATCCTTTACCGGCTGTCACATTCACAGCTGTGACAGGACTATCGGTTGATTCGGACTGCAAATGTAAAGGAGCCTTTTTATCTTCGGATGGCGGAATCATATAAAGACTCACATTCCCATTTGTGTTAATCAGTGTTCCATTTCCTTTAATTGTAGTTTCTCCATTAAAGTAATAGCCGGGCGCTCCACCATTCTTTTTTACAGAACCATAGATCGCATCGTCACTGGCATCGCCTGTAATGACGCCGGTATAATCGGCGGCCATGGCCTGCCCTGCAAATAATGCTCCGGCCATCAGACTGAGCAGCACCTGTCTGTACAACGTCTTTTTCTTCATACTTATCTCCTCTTTTTATATTTTTCCCTCGTTTTCACACCAAAATAAATTATTGCAAAAATTAACGTCCGGACTTTAATTTCCTCCTTTCATTCTGCGGTCCTTTCAAATCAGTCTCTTCATCGTGTTATATATCCAAATCAACAGCATATTTATCATATGTATTATTTATTATATAATTATTTCATTTGTTTTTAAATACTTATTAAGATGTATTATCTATATATTTATAATTGCACCTTTTTTGATGATGTATTATCTATATGTTCGCCGTTTCATTTTTTTGATAAGGGTGAAAGTTCCTTTCACAAAGTTGAAATATTATTCATCCTGATTAGATACTCAACAGCATGCTAAAGGCAAAAAATATACCCCGTGCAAGCACACGAGGCATATTTACAGTACTATTTTCTATTGTAATGCAGCGTTCTATTATTTATTTCATATTTTTCTTCACGGATTCTGTCAGGTCAACGCCGCCATAGACTACTTCTCTGGCATTGATCACAATGTCAACGCTCTTTTCTTTAGCGGCTTTGGCAATGGCCATTTTAAGTTTTTCCTGGATAGGCGTCATCAGTTGCTTTTCTTTTTCTGCCAGCTGACGGTTCAGTTTTTCACCCAGAGCCTGTTTTTCTTTATCGGATAATTTCTTTGATTCTTCGTTAAATTGCTGCTGCATTTTCTGCTGTTCGGCGGCCAGTGTTTTGCCTGCCTGTACAAAAGCCGGCGTAGACGCTAATACCACTTCCATATTTACATAGCCGGAAGCCGCATCGGCCGCAGGCATAAAACCCAGTACGGAAACAACCGTCATCAAGGTAATCCATAATTTTTTCATTGCGTTTTCCTCTTTTCCTACATGTCGTTCTACGATTATTTTTTCCAGATTCGTGCCATCAGTTCCGGATAGATTGCATTTAAATGGCCCTGGAGCTGGTTCAGGATCGCGATAATAAGAACCGGATCAAAGTGTTCCAACCCGGAAGGAATGGAACAGGAAAGAAGAATATTGCCGGTTTCATCCACATTGTATTTCAACATGCGATACTGGTCGTTCAGTTTATTCAGCTCTTCACAGACAAAGGTTTTCTTTTCTTCGGTAACCAGATTGGCGGCAATCTGCACCTGAATCAGAGTATAGACGCTGTCGTCCAGCAAGATCATAAAAGCTAGGTTGGTGCCGGCTACCGGGAGATTGCTGCGGAATGCATGCGAATGTACATCGTCTTGGAAATTCTGGATGCCAAATCCTTCGATTTTGTTTTCCGCCAGGTATTTCTGCAGGGCTTCCGCTTTTTTAATGCCTACCTGCGCCTCTGCAGCTGTGGCTTCGGCCATTACTTTGATTTCATCTTTTTCCATGTTTTTTCCTCCTGATTATTATTACATTTTTCTTATTAGTAACCTTGACTACATGTAAGATGTTACCACAAATTTTGTTTTATTGCAATATTGTACATGGAAATTTCAAAAAATAAACCTCCGTGTGGAACAGGAAGTATCCTATCTCACACGGAGGTTATAGCGTATCGTTCGTTGTGCAACCTGCAGGGCCGCTATTATACAGCAGCACTCCCCTGCGTGATTACAGCAGTTCGATGATCGCCATTTCGGCGGCATCGCCGCGGCGGGGTCCTACCCGGTAAATACGGGTAAAGCCGCCATTTCTATCCTGATATTTCGGAGCCAGTTCATCAAACAGTTTTCTGGTAGCGGTTTCGTCTACCAACGTGGCCAGCACCTGACGGCGGGCATGTAAATCACCGGCCTTAGCCAGGGTGATCAGCTTTGCTACATTTTTGCTGGTCTCTTTGGCTTTGGCAATGGTGGTTTCAATTCTGCCATGCATGATCAGGGCGCTGGACAGACTGCGGAACAGAGCTTTACGGTTATCGGATGCACGGTTTAATTTTCTGTATGCCATTTCCCGTCCCCCTTATTCTTCTTCGTCCTTGCGTAAGGACAGTTCCATATCGATTAACTTCTTTTTGATCTCATCCAGAGATTTTGTTCCCAGATTCCGTACTTTTTTCAGGTCGTCTTCCGACTTATTGACCAAATCGCCTACCGTGTTAATACCGGCCCGGCGCAGGCAGTTATTGCTGCGTACGGATAAGTCCATATCTTCGATCGATTGTTTCAGTCTGGGATTTTCTGTTTCTTTTCCTTCTGTATCCGAAGCCTCTCCAACAGAGTCTTCCCCAACAGACACGGACGGTTTGAGCACCGTGCCGTTCTGGAAAAGCCGCAGGCAATCGATCAAAACACCGGCTGCCATACTGATGGCGTCGTCCGGACGAATGCTGCCATCGGTCCAGACTTCCAGCGTCAGTTTATCATAATCGGTCACATTCCCTACACGGGTATCGGTTACACCGAATTTGACACGAGTAATAGGAGAATAAATGGAGTCAACCGGTAACCAGCCGATTCCTTTATCGTCCCTTTTATTTTTTTCGCTGGTGCTATAACCCATTCCCTGATTAATATAGATGTCCATTTTTAAATGACCATCTTTGTCCAGGGTCGCAATGTGCAGATCTTTATTCAGAATTTCCACATCGCTGTCAGGGGTAATGTCACCTGCGGTCACTTCCTGCTCACCGGTCACATCGATGTGCAGGACTTTTTCCTCCAGATCCGGAGTATTGGCTTTTAAGCAAAGCGCTTTGATGTTCAGAATAATGTCGGCCACGTCTTCCCGTACACCGGGGATCGTGGTAAATTCATGCAGCACATTTTCGATCATCACGCCCGTTACAGCAACCCCATTCAGGGAAGATAACAGCACACGCCGTAAACTGTTGCCCAGCGTGATGCCGTAACCGCGCTGCAGCGGTTCCCAAACAAATTTGCCATAGCATTCATCTTCAGAGATCTGGGAAAATTCCAATCTCGACTTAATTGTATCAATCATGCGGAAAGCCTCCTTCTCTCGCGTATTACCACAATACGCCAACTGGTTGGTGGCAAAAGATGCTCATTATTATTTGGAGTACAGTTCGACGATAGACTGTTCAACAACGGGAACATCAATTTCCTCACGAGTCGGGAAACGATCTACTTTTGCGCTCAGCGCTTCCGTGTTGGCAACAAGCCAGGCAGGAGCAGTCACTGCTGCCATCTTTTCATTGCTGCCTTTAAAATACGCTTTGCTGCGGCTACTTTCCATAACGGAAATTTCATCACCGACTTTGACCAAAGCAGAAGGGATATCAACGCGTTTGCCGTTTACAGCGATATGACCGTGGGTCACGACCTGACGCGCCTGACGGCGGGTGGAAGCCAGCCCCATGCGGAATACTACATTGTCCAGTCTTCTTTCCAGAAGCAGCAGGAGGTTTTCACCGGTGATGCCGGGCATCTGTTTGGCTTTTTCGTAGTACAGGCGGAACTGTTTTTCCAGTACACCGTAAATGAATTTTGCTTTTTGTTTTTCTTTCAGCTGTATGCCGTATTCGCTCACTTTGTGATTGGCGTTGCGGAGCTGGCGTTTGGATTGTTTTGCCAGACCAACCACAGCGGGTTCGATTCCCAGAGCGCGGCAGCGTTTCAGAGCAGGAACTCTATCAATTGCCATCTAGTTTTACACCTCCTGAGATTATACTCTGCGACGTTTGGGCGGGCGGCATCCGTTATGCGGAATCGGAGTTACGTCCTTAATGGAGTTTACTTCGAGACCGGTGGACTGCAAAGCGCGGATTGCGGCTTCACGTCCGGAGCCGGGGCCTTTTACTAATACTTCAACGGTTTTCATGCCGTGATCCATTGCAGCTTTGGTTGCAGTTTCTGCTGCCATCTGAGCTGCGAACGGAGTGCTTTTGCGGCTGCCGCGGAATCCCAGGCCGCCGGAAGAAGCCCAGCTGATTACATTGCCATTCAAATCGGAAATCGTAACCAGCGTGTTATTAAAAGTGGATTTAATGTGGGCTACGCCTGCTACGACGTTCTTGCTCACTTTCTTTTTATTGCGAGTTGCTTTTTTAACTGCCACTTTCGTTATACCCTCCTCTACTGATTACTTTTTGCCCTGGCCTTTTTTGGGGCCTTTACGGGTGCGGGCGTTGTTTTTGGTATTCTGACCGCGAACGGGCAGACCGGCGCGATGTCTTCTGCCACGGTAGCTGCCAATTTCTACCAGACGTTTGATGTTGAGCGATTCCTCACGGCGGAGGTCACCTTCAACCTTGTAATCTCTGTCCAACACTTCACGGATTTTCGCGACTTCCCCTTCGGTCAGGTCGCGAACGCGAGTATCGGGGTTGATACCGGTCTTGGCCAAAATCTCACGGGATAAGGAAAGACCGATACCGAAGATATAGGGCAGAGCGTATTCGATACGCTTGTCATTCGGTAAATCGACACCAGCAATACGTGCCATTCAAGTGCACCTCCTTCTCAACCTTGTCTTTGTTTATGCTTCGGATTTTCGCAAATGACCATAACGCGGCCTTTGCGTTTAATAATTTTGCATTTTTCGCAAATGCGCTTTACAGACGGTCTGACTTTCATATTTTACCTCCTCAGTGTCTGTGCCGGTTATTTAAACCGGTAGGTAATTCTTCCACGATTCAGATCATACGGGGTTAATTCTACGGTCACCCGGTCTCCGGGCAGGATTTTGATGAAGTTCATCCGAATCTTACCGGAAATATGCGCCAGGATCTCGTGATCATTCTGTAATTTAACCTTGAACATCGCATTGGGCAGTGCTTCCAGAATCGTGCCTTCTACCTCGATTACATCCTGTTTTGACACAAATCCTTACCTCCCTGCTCGTTCTTCCAGGCTGCGGGTCACATCGGCATAGACTTTGTCGATGCTCTGCATACCGTCAATTTCCAGATACACACCTTGTTTTTTGTAATACTCGATCAGCGGTTCAGTCTGCGAATGATAGGCTTCCAGACGGGTTTTCACCGTGGCTTCCTGGTCATCATCCCGCTGATAAAGACTGCCGGCACATTTGTCGCAGACACCTTCCACCTTTGTCGGGTTAAAAGAAATGTGGTAGGTTGCGCCACAGGCTTTGCAGATCCGGCGTCCCGTCACACGGGCTACCAGTTCGCTGTCCGGCACAGTGATATTCACCACTCCGGTCAGCGCAATACCCAGCTCCTGCAAAATCCCGTCTAAAGCGACCGCCTGTTCCGTGGTACGGGGAAACCCGTCCAGGATAAAGCCTTTCCGGCACTCGGGTTTGGCTAAGCCTTCGCGAACGATGCCGATCGTGACTACGTCCGGTACCAGCCCGCCGGCATCCATATATCTTTTTGCTTCTTTCCCCAGCTCCGTGCCCTGTTTTACGGCAGCCCGGAACATATCTCCGGTGGAAATATGGGGAATCTTATACGTTTCCACAAGCTTTTCCGCCTGTGTTCCTTTTCCGGCACCGGGAGGTCCCATTAAAAGAATATACATTCTGCTCTCTCCTCTCACCTCATAAAGCCTTGATAATGTCGCATCAGGGCCAGTGATTCTATCTGCTTCATGGTATCCAGAGCCACGCCGACAACGATCAGTAACGATGTGCCGCCGATATAGATACCTTCGATACCGGTCAGCCAGACTACGATATGGGGCATCATCGCGATCAGCGCCAGGAAAATAGCGCCGGAGAGGGTGATGCGGGTCATGACGTTGTCCAGATAATCGGTCGTGGGTTTGCCTGGGCGCAGACCGGGAACAAAACCGCCCATTTTCTTGATATTTTCACTCATATTCTTGATATCCAGCGTGACCGCCGTATAGAAGAAGGTGAAGAAAATGATCAGAATGACATACAGGGCTGTCTGCAGTGGCGTCCCCCACGCGAACCAGCCGGCCACTTTCTGTACCCAGGGTACATGTACGAACTGACCTATTGTAGCCGGAAACATCAGTAAGGATGAAGCGAAGATGATGGGGATCACGCCTGCCTGGTTTACCTTTAAAGGAATATAACTGCTATGGCCGCCATACATTTTACGGCCTACCATACGCTTAGCGTATTGTACAGGAATCTTACGAATCCCCTGGGAGATCGCTACAACGAATACGATCATAGCCAGGGCGATGATCAAGAACAGCAGGACATTCAGTAAACTTACCGTACCTGCATTTAAATACTTCGCCAAAGTGGCAATACCATCCGGCAGCCGGGATACGATACCTGCAAAGATGATAAGGGAAATACCGTTGCCGATTCCCTTTTGGGTGATTTCTTCACCGATCCACATTAACAGGCAGGTACCTGCGGTCAGCGTCACAACAATCATCAGTACGGAGAAAATTCCGGGATTGTTGATAGCGGAACGCAGTCCGAAAGCCATCCCCAGGGATTGAATCACCGACAACCCCACCGTACAGTACCGGGTCAGTTTATTGGTTTTCTTAAACCCTTCTTCCCCTTCTTTGGACCATTGTTCCAGAGTGGGGATCACGACCTTCAACAACTGTAAAATGATAGAGGCATTGATGTAGGGTGTGATGCTCATGGCAAAAATAGAGAATTTGCTGAGAGCACCGCCGGAAAACAGATCCAGCAAACCGAACAGGTTGCCGTTGTTGAACAGCTGCTCAATCAGGGAGGCGTTCACGCCCGGAACCGGAATATGGGTTCCCAGACGAAATACAGCGAACATTACCAGAGTAAAAGTAATCTTGCGTCTTAACTCCGGGACCCGAAAAACATTAGCCAAGGCAGCTAACATTATCAGATCACCTCTACTTTTCCGCCGGCAGCCGTAATTTTTTCTTCAGCCGTTTTGCTGAAGCCGTTAGCCTGAACCGTCAACTTCCTGGTCAGCTCGCCGCCGCCAAGGATACGCAAGCCGTCACGAATGTTCTTGATCAGACCACATTCGATCAGCATTACAGGTTCTACCACAGTGCCGTCTTCAAAGCAGTTTAATGTCCCTACATTAACTTCTACATACTCTTTTCCGAATTTATTATAGAAACCACGTTTCGGCAGACGCAGGTACAACGGTTTCTGACCGCCTTCAAAGCCCGGGCGCTTTACGCCGCCGGTACGGGACTTCTGACCTTTCTGACCTTTACCGGAGGTTTTTCCCAAACCGGAACCCAGGCCACGGCCTACACGAACACGTACTTTCTTGGAACCCGGTGCGGGATGTAATTCATGCAATTCCATTTAGCTGCACCTCCTTATCTTACGCTTCTACTTCTTCAACCTTCACGAGATGTTCCACTTTATGGATCATGCCGCGAATGGTCGGGTTGTCTTCTTGTACTGCGAAAGTACCGATTTTCCCAAGACCCAGCGCTCTTACTGTTGCCCGCTGGTCTTTTTTATTCCCGATTAAGCTGCGGGTCAGCGTGATTTTTAACTTTTTCATCAGGCGTCCTCCTTAGCTTAACCTAAAATTTCCTGAACGGTCTTACCGCGCAGAGCGGCAACCGCTTCCGCATTCTTTAATGATTTCAGGCCTTCCAACGTAGCCCGGACCATGTTGTTAGGATTATGAGAACCCTGGCATTTGGTCAGGATATCACGGATGCCTGCCAGTTCCAATACGGCACGTACAGGACCGCCGGCAATGACGCCAGTACCTTCGGAAGCCGGACGCAAAAACACACGGCCTGCACCGAACACCCCGATAATTTCATGAGGAATGGTGGTCCCTACGGTAGGAACCGTGATCAGATTTTTCTTAGCGTCTTCTACGCCTTTCCGGATCGCTTCCGGAACTTCGGCCGCTTTGCCCAGGCCCATACCTACACGGCCCTTACCATCGCCAACCACAATCAATGCGGCAAAGGTGAAGCGACGGCCGCCTTTAACAACTTTTGCAACGCGATTGATGAAGACAACTTTTTCAGTAAAGCCATCATCCGGTTTTTCACGTCTGTCACGCTTATCAAAATTAGCCAAAATCCTTCCTCCTTCCCTTAAAATTGCAGTCCGGCTTCACGCGCCGCATCTGCCAGCGCAGCTACACGACCATGGTACAGGTAGCCGCCGCGATCAAATACTACTTCTTTTACCCCTTTAGCCAGGGCTTTTTCTGCGATTGCTTTGCCTACGGCCTTGGCAGCTTCAATATTGCCGCCGTAGTTTTCAAAGCTCTTTTCTACAGAACTTGCTGCTACGATCGTTTCACCGGTTTCATCGTTGATCACCTGAGCGTAGATGTTGCTCAGAGAACGATAGACATTCAGGCGAGGTCTTTCAGCAGTGCCAACAATATATCTGCGAGAACGAACATGACGTTTCTGACGTTTTTCGTTCTTGTTCATTTTGTTAAACAAGAGGTTCACTCCTTCCTAATTACTTCTTAGCCTTCGCGCCGGCTTTACCTACTTTACGACGAACGTATTCGCCTTCGTAACGGATACCCTTGCCTTTATAGGGTTCGGGCGGACGCAGGTTATGAATTTCTGCTGCGACAGCACCCACACGTTCTTTATCTGCACCGCTGACTACGATCTTCGTAGGAGACGGCACATCGAAGGTAATGCCTGCCGGCGGTTCTTTGACGACCGGATGAGAGAAACCCAAGGTAAAATTAATATTCTGTCCCTGTTTTGCCGCGCGGTAGCCAACGCCCTGGATTTCCAGAGTTTTGCTGAAGCCGTGGGTCACGCCTTCGATCATGTTATTGATCAGAGTACGGGACAAACCGTGCAAAGAACGGTTTTCTTTTTCATCGTTCGGACGTTCTACGGTGATCACACCGTTGTCCAGCGTAACTTTCATTGCGTTGCTGATCTGGCGCTGTAATTCCCCTTTCGGGCCTTTAACCGTTACCAGATTGTTTTCAACCTTCACAGTTACGCCAGCAGGAACGGTAATCGGTTTTTTACCAATTCTAGACACTTAAACGGTACCTCCTTTTATGTATTACCAAACGTATGCCAGGACTTCGCCGCCCAAACCGGCTTTGCGGGCTTCTTTGTCGGTCATAACTCCCCTGGAAGTGGAGATGATTGCGATACCCAGGCCGCCGAGCACTTTCGGCAGTTGATCTTTCTGGGAGTATACGCGCAGACCGGGTTTGGAAATACGTTTGAGGCCGGAAATTACTTTTTCACGGTTTGCGCCATATTTCAGGCTCACTTTGATAACATTCTGTTTGTTATCAGCAATTACTTCATAATCTCTAATGAAACCTTCGTTCTTTAAAATCAGGGCGATGGCCTCTTTGATTTTAGAACCGGGGATTTCAACTTTATCGTGATAAACCGAGTTAGCATTACGGATTCGGGTAAGCATATCGGCGATCGGATCAGTCATTACCATTATTCAATGGCCTCCTTTCTAAGATGGTTATTACCAGCTTGCCTTTGTTACACCGGGAATCTCACCTTTATAAGCGTATTCACGGAAGCAGATACGGCACAGGCCGAACTTACGCATGTAAGCATGGGGGCGGCCGCAGATCTTGCAGCGATTGTAATGACGAACCTTAAATTTCGGTTCTTTGTTCCATTTTTCAATAAGAGCTGTCTTAGCCAAAATGATTTCCTCCTTACTTAAGCTGCGAACGGCATTCCCAGAAGACGCAATAATTCGCGCGCTTCTTCGTCGGTTTTGGCTGTCGTGACGATAATAATATCCATGCCATGCACCTTGTCGACTTTATCGTATTCGATTTCCGGGAAAATTAACTGTTCTTTCAGGCCCAGAGCATAGTTGCCGCGGCCGTCAAACGCGCTGGCGCTTACACCGCGGAAGTCACGCACGCGGGGCAGGGCTACGTTCATCAGTTTATCGAGGAAGAAATACATACGGTCGCCGCGCAGCGTTACTTTCGTGCCAATCGGCATACCGGCGCGCAGTTTAAAGGCGGCAATGGATTTCTTTGCTTTAGTTACTACCGGTTTCTGACCGGCAATGGTGATCAGTTCGGAAACTGCGGCATCCAACGCTTTGCTGTTGGCCACAGCTTCGCCGATGCCCATGTTGATAATGATTTTTTCGATCTTGGGGATCTCCATTACGTTTTTGTATTGGAATTTATCTACGAGGCCGTTTACGACTTCGGATACATATTTTTCTTGCAGTCTGGTCTTAGCCATTTAAAATGTTTCCTCCTTTCCCGGATATTATTTATCGATTACTTCGCCGCAATGCTTGCAGACGCGTTTGGATTTTCCATCTTCGATCTTATGCGCGATGCGGGTCGGTTTTTTACAGCTGGGGCATACTACCATCACTTTACTGGAAAAAATAGCTGCCTCTTTGGTCACAATACCACCCTGAGGGTTGGTCTGAGACGGTTTGGTATGACGTTTTACTTTGTTCACGCCTTCAACGATAACTTTCCCCTTTTTCGGCTGAGCGGCCAGAATTTTGCCTTCTTTGCCCTTGTCCTTGCCGGAAAGGATCTGTACGGTATCGCCTTTTTTAACATGGAGCTTTACAGCAGTACTCATGTCTGAAGAACACCTCCTAATGTGCTTGATCTGATTTCTTACAGCACTTCCGGTGCCAGAGAAATAATCTTCATAAAGTCTTTTTCACGCAGTTCGCGGGCTACAGGTCCAAAGATACGGGTGCCGCGGGGACTCTTGTCGTCTTTTATCACTACAGCAGCATTCTCATCGAAGCGGATATAAGAACCGTCTTTACGATGGATTCCTTTGGTGGAACGAACGACAACCGCCCTCACTACGTCACCTTTCTTTACAACGCCCCCGGGTGCTGCATCCTTAACAGAACATACAATGATATCACCAATATTGGCATATCTCCGGAAAGAGCCACCCAATACCCGGATGCACATAACTTTCTTAGCGCCGGTGTTGTCGCCGACATTAAGAATCGTCTGTTGTTGAATCATGTTTAACCTCCCTTGTCAGATCTGGTCATCTGACAATCCATTATTTTGCACGCTCGATAATTTCAACTAAGCGCCAGCATTTATCTTTGGACAACGGACGGGTCTGAACGATTTTAACCAGATCGCCGGTATGCGCTTCGTTATTTTCATCATGAGCCTTGAATTTGATCGTGTTTTTGATGCCTTTTTTGTAGAGGGGATGCTGAACAAAACGTTCTACAGCAACAACGATGGTTTTCTGCATCTTGTCGCTGACAACTCTACCGGTACGGCTGACACGCGCGTTTCTTTCTACGGTCACGACTGTTTCCTCCTTAAATAAGTTCCCCAACCTCAGGCGTTGATTTCATTCTGACGCTGAACGGTTTTGATTCTGGCAATGGATTTTTTTACTTCCCGGATCTTCATCGGGTTTTCACATTGTCCGGTTGCCATCTGAAAACGTAAGTTGAACAGTTCTTCTTTCAATTCTGCCAGCTTTTTATCTAAGTCTGCGGCAGATAAATCTCTGATTTCATTAATTTTCATTCAGCTTCACCACCCTTTACTTCTTCGGCAGCTTCGGCCTCTAATTGTGCCTTGGACATAAACCTGGTCTTGATGGGGAGCTTATGACCGGCCAGACGCATCGCTTCTTTTGCGTCCGCTTCGCTTACGCCGCCCATTTCAAACAGTACACGACCGGGTTTTACTACAGCTACCCAATATTCCGGAGACCCTTTACCGGAACCCATACGGGTTTCCGCCGGTTTGGCAGTGATCGGTTTGTCCGGGAAAATCTGAATCCAGACCTGACCGCCACGTTTAATGTAACGGGTCATGGCGATACGGGCTGCTTCGATCTGACGATTGGTGATCCAGGCAGGCTCCAGCGCCACCAGGCCGAAATCGCCGTGAACGATGCTGTTGCCGCGCATGGCACGGCCTTTCATACGGCCTCTATGTTGTTTACGATGTTTCACTCTGTTTGGTAATAACATTTTGTACTTATGCCTCCTTTGCGGATGCAGTCTTTACTGCTGCTTTGGTTTCCGGCAGGACTTCACCTTTGTAGATCCATACCTTTACACCGATACGGCCATAAGTAGTATGCGCTTCGGCAGTACCGTAATCAATGTCCGCGCGCAGTGTATGCAACGGAATAGAACCTTCACGATAGCTTTCGCTGCGGGCAATTTCCGCACCGCCCAGACGGCCGCCCAGACGAACTTTAATGCCCTTGGCGCCCATGCGCATCGTACGGCCTACGCTCTGTTTCATAGCGCGGCGGAAGGCAATGCGGCGTTCCAGCTGTCCGGCAATATTTTCAGCGACCAGCGTAGCATCTAAATCCGGCTGTTTTACTTCCTGAATGTTGATGTCGATATTGGCTTCGGTCATTTTTTTCAGGTCGCTTTTCAACAGTTCAATGTTGCTGCCCTGACGGCCAATCACCATACCCGGTTTAGCGGTGTAGATGGTGATGCGCGCTTTATTGGACGCACGTTCGATATCTACTTTGGAAATACCGGACAAGAATAATTTTTCTTTAATAAATTCACGGATTTTAATATCTTCCAGTAAGAATTTTTCATAATCTTTGCCGGCGAACCAGTTGGAGTCCCAACCTTTGATAACGCCTACGCGAAGACCATGCGGATTAACTTTCTGACCCACTATCTTTTCCCTCCTTATCCGGGATTATTATTTCTCAGAAACACATACGGTTACGTGGCTGGAATGCTTTAAGATTTTAAAAGCCTGCCCACGGGAACGCGGATGGATCCTCTTCAGTGTAGGGCCCTGATTTACGTAACAACTGGATACGATCAGGTTGTCTACATTCATGTCATTATTGTGCTCAGCATTAGCAACCGCACTGCGCAATACCTTTTCCACAACTTCGGAGCCCACTTTCGGGGTGAATTTCAAAATAGCGAAAGCGTCGGAAACGTTTTTACCACGGATCAGGTTCATAACAATGCGCAGTTTGCGAGGAGCAATGCGGATATATTTTGCAGTAGCGTTAACTTCCATTACATTTTCCTCACTTTCCTGCAGTATCCGCGGCTTTTTCGCGGTGACCTCTATAGGTACGGGTAGGAGCGAATTCTCCTAATTTATGGCCTACCATATCTTCGGTAACAAATACCGGAACATGTTTGCGTCCATCATGAACCGCAATGGTATGTCCAACAAAAGACGGTAAAATCGTAGATGCACGGGACCAGGTTTTAATAACCTTCTTATCATTTGCGGCATTTAATGCATCCACTTTCTTTAACAGGCTGGCATGCACGAAAGGCCCTTTTTTAACTGATCTAGACACAGATAAGCCTCCTTTCTTTTAACGATGATTATTTCGTTCTGCGGCTTAAAATTAACTTGGTAGAAGCCTTTTTGTTTTTGCGGGTACGAGTACCAAACGCAGATTTACCCCAGGGAGTTACAGGACGTTTACGGCCTACCGGGCTGTGACCTTCACCGCCGCCATGGGGATGATCGTTAGGATTCATTACCACGCCACGGTTAGCAGGGCGGATGCCCAACCAGCGGGAACGTCCGGCTTTACCGATGGTAATATTTTCAAATTCCAGATTGCCGACCTGACCTACGGTTGCGCGGCAGTTGATGTGTACCTTGCGCACTTCGCCGGAAGGCAGACGCAGCAGCGCATAATCGCCTTCTTTCGCCATCAGCTGTGCTACAGCACCGGCAGAACGAACCATCTGCGCGCCTTTGCCGATCTTCATCTCCACGTTGTGCACCAGGGTACCAACCGGAATATTCTTCATCGGCAGGCAGTTGCCGGTCTTAATGTCGGCTTCCGGACCGCTTTCCACTTTATCGCCTGGTTTTAAGCCCAGCGGAGCGATGATGTAGCGTTTTTCACCGTCTGCATAGTTGATCAGAGCGATGCGGGCGTTACGGTTCGGATCGTATTCGATGGTTGCTACCGTTGCCGGGATACCATCTTTATTGCGTTTAAAATCAATGATACGATACTGTCTTTTGGTGCCGCCGCCCTGGTGACGAACAGTCATTTTACCGGTGTTGTTGCGGCCGGCATGCTTGTTCATTTTTTCCACAAGCGGACGGTACGGTTTATCTGTCGTAATCTCTTCGAAGGAAGACCCCGTTATGAAGCGTCTCGAAGGAGAATACGGATTGTAGCTTTTAATCGCCATTGTACTTTTCCCTCCTTACATTCCTTCAAATACAGGAATAGTCTGGCCTTCCGCCAGTTTTACGATCGCTTTCTTATAGTCAGAAGTCTTGCCTATCCGGTTGCCCATCCGTTTGGTCTTACCGGGGATGCGGATCGTAGTCACGTTTAACACTTTCACATTCCAGATGGATTCCACGGCCTGACGGATCTCCGTTTTGTTGGCATCCAGCGGTACTTTAAAAGTATATTTGTTGTCCTGCATCATCACGGAGGTCTTCTCAGTGATGATCGGGCGGATCAAAATGTCGCGAGGATTAGCAGCCATTATGCAAGTACCTCCTCAATTAATTCTACGGCATTCTTGTCCAGGAACACCTTATTATTGTGCAGCAGGTCAAAGCAGTTCAGACCGCTGTTGTTGATAACGGTCACTTTGCGCATGTTACGGGCGGACAGTTCTACATTTTCATTTTCACCGTTGGTGATAATGAGGTTTTTGTTATCTGCTGCGGAGAACGCATCCAGCATTTCCACAGTGCGTTTGGTTTTCGGATCGTCAAAAGCGATCTTGTCTACGATCACCAACTGGCCTTCCGCCACTTTAGCGGACAAAGCACAGCGCAGCGCCAGACGACGGGCCTTGCGGGGCATAGCTTTGGCATAGCTGCGGGGCTGCGGTCCAAAGGTGGTGCCGCCGCCTACCCACAACGGAGAGCGGATAGAACCTACGCGGGCATGGCCGGTGCCTTTTTGTTTCCAGGGTTTTTTGCCGCCGCCGCGAACCATGGCGCGGGTTTTCGTAGCGGAAGTGCCCTGACGCTGATTGGCCAGCTGCATTACTACAGCCTGATGAACAACGGGTTCATTAAAAGGAACGCCAAATACTTCATCGTTCAATTCGATTTCTTCACCGGTCGCCTGGCCGGCAATATTATATATAGATAACTTCGGCATATGAAGCATCCTCCTTTCTGTCGTTTCGCTTACTTACCCTTGACGGTTTCTTTAATCACCACGCAAGAGCCGTTAGCTCCGGGGATAGAACCGTGCAGCAGGATAAGATTCCGTTCAGTATCCACTCGAGCAATGGTCAGACACTGAACTGTTGCATTCTTGCCGCCCATACGGCCAGGCAGTTTTTTGCCTTTGATTACTCTGCCGCCGGGGCCGGAATGCATGGGTCCCATAGAACCAGGTTCACGATGTGATTTGGAACCGTGTTTCATCGGACCACGGCCGAAATTGTGGAGCTTAACCGTGCCTGCAAAGCCTTTGCCGCGGCTTACACCGCTTACGTCAACCAATTCGCCGGCTGCGAATACATCGGCTTTGATCACGTCACCTGCTTTTAAGTCGGACGGAGCGTCCAGACGGAATTCCTTTACAAATTCAGCAGGCGCAACACCTGCTTTTGCGAAGTGGCCTTTTTCCGGTTTGGTAACCTTCTTTTCGCTTACTTCGCCGAAGCCAACCTGAATTGCATTATAACCATCGGTTTCTTCGGTTTTATTTTGAATGACAGTGCAAGGTCCTGCTAACACAACTGTTACAGGAATGAACTTGCCATCAGCTTCAAAAATTTGGGTCATGCCCAGTTTTTTGCCAATAATTCCTTTAGCCATCGTTAGCACCTCCTCACAGTTTGATTTCGATGTCTACGCCGGCCGGCAGGTCTAAACGCATTAATGCGTCAACCGTTTTCGGGGTCGGCTCCAGAATGTCTACCAGACGTTTGTGAGTGCGCATTTCGAACTGCTCACGGGAATCTTTGTTGACATGCGGGGAACGCAGAATCGTGTAAATATTTTTTTCCGTAGGCAGCGGGATCGGGCCGGAAACTTGTGCGCCGGTGCGTTTTGCCGTGTCTACAATTTTTGCAGCGCTCTGATCCAGAGCGGTGTGATCATACGCTTTCAAGCGTATTCTGATTTTTTGTGTCTTAGCCATTAACCTTTCCTCCAATCGCCCAGTTTCTGAGAACGGACATACTCCGTGAAAATCTCCCTGTCTGCCAGGCAGTACAGGCAAGCAACCTTTCACATCATCGCAGGTACCAATAAACATAAGAATATGAGGGGCTCTCTTACGCCCCTCATACCGGGATCTAAGATCAATTCATTCCTTCGTGCTTATTCTACGATATCGCCTACTACACCGGCTCCTACCGTATGGCCGCCTTCGCGGATCGCGAAACGCAGACCCTGTTCCATCGCGATCGGGGTGATCAGCGCGATCTCCATGTCTACGTTATCCCCGGGCATTACCATCTCCGTGCCTTCCGGCAGTTTCACCGAACCCGTCACGTCCGTCGTGCGGAAGTAGAACTGCGGACGATAACCGTTAAAGAACGGCGTATGACGCCCGCCTTCTTCTTTCTTCAGTACGTATACCTGACCCGTGAAGTGGGTGTGCGGTTTTACGCTGCCCGGTTTCGCCAATACCTGACCGCGTTCGATCTCTTTGCGGTCTACGCCACGCAGCAAGGCACCTACGTTATCGCCGGCCATCGCTTCGTCCAGCGTCTTACGGAACATTTCCAGACCTGTGATGACCGTACTCTTCTTTTCGTCTTTCATGCCGACGATCTCTACCGCGTCGCCCACATGCGCTACGCCGCGTTCGATACGGCCCGTAGCTACCGTGCCGCGACCCGTGATTGTGAACACGTCTTCCACCGGCATCAGGAACGGTTTGTCCGTCGGGCGTTCCGGCGTCGGGATGTAACGGTCTACTTCATCCATCAGCTCCACGATCTTCTTCTCGTATTCCGGATCCCCTTCCAGCGCTTTCAGCGCGGAACCTACCACGATGGGAATATCATCTCCCGGATATTCGTAGCTGCTCAGAAGGTCGCGCACTTCCATCTCTACCAGCTCGATCAGTTCCGGGTCGTCTACCATGTCGGCTTTGTTCAGGAACACTACCATCGCAGGTACGCCTACCTGGCGCGCCAGCAGGATGTGTTCCCGGGTCTGCGGCATCGGGCCGTCCGCCGCGCTTACTACCAGGATCGCGCCGTCCATCTGCGCCGCGCCGGTAATCATGTTCTTTACATAGTCAGCATGGCCCGGGCAGTCTACGTGCGCATAGTGACGGTTCTCCGTCTGATATTCTACGTGAGAGGTGTTGATCGTGATACCGCGTTCTCTTTCTTCCGGCGCTTTATCGATCATGTTGTAGTCCATGAACTCTGCTTCGCCTTTAGCGGCCAACACTTTCGTGATCGCGGCCGTCAACGTGGTTTTGCCATGGTCTACGTGACCGATGGTACCGATGTTTACATGCGGTTTGTTTCTTTCAAAATGTGCCTTTGCCATTTCAAAATCCTCCTTAATAACATATTATATAAATTTATTTTGGAACTTGGTCAACGCTTATTCAGCTTTGGTGCCTTTGGTTTTCGCTACGATTTCTTCCGAAACGCTCTTAGGCACTTCTTCGTAGTGGTCAACCTGCATGGAGTAGGTGCCGCGTCCCTGCGTTTTGCTGCGCAGGTCGGTAGCGTAACCGAACATAGAAGCCAGGGGAACGAAAGAATGAATCACTTCCGCGCCATTACGCGCTTCCATGCCTTCGATGCGGCCACGGCGGGAGTTTACGTCACCGATTACATCGCCCATGTATTCTTCCGGAACCGTGATATCTACTTTCATATAGGGTTCCAGCAATACCGGGGAGGCTTTTTCGGCGCCGGCCTTAAAGCCCATGGAGCCGGCAATCTTAAAGGCCATTTCCGAAGAGTCGACTTCGTGATAAGAGCCGTCGTACACCGTAACACCGATATCTACCATCGGATACCCGGCTACTACACCGCTTTCCATCGCTTCCTTAACACCGGCTTCGATGGGGGAAATGTATTCTTTCGGAATTGCACCGCCCACCACTTTGTTTTCGAATTTGAATCCTTCGCCGGGCTCCAGAGGAGTGAGCTCCAGCCAGCAATGGCCATACTGGCCTTTACCGCCGGACTGACGAATGAATTTGCCTTCGGATTTAACCGTTTTGCGAATGGTCTCGCGATATGCAACCTGGGGATTGCCCACATTGCAGCCTACTTTGAATTCACGCAGCAGGCGGTCGACAATAATGTCCAGATGCAGCTCGCCCATACCGGAAATGATAGTCTGTGCGGTTTCCGGATCGGTGTGGACCTTAAAGGTCGGATCTTCTTCCGCCAGTTTTTGCAGGGCGATGCCCATTTTTTCCTGGTCAGCCTTGGTCTTGGGTTCCACGGCTACGGAAATTACCGGTTCCGGGAAAACCATAGATTCCAGAATGATGGGAGCTTTTTCATCACACAGCGTGTCGCCGGTAGTGGTATATTTCAGGCCTACCGCAGCGGCAATGTCGCCGGAATAGGCTTCGGGAATCTCTTCCCGGTGGTTGGCGTGCATCAGCAGGATGCGCCCCATCCGTTCCCGTTTCTCTTTCGTCGAGTTGTAAACGTAAGAGCCGGCGCTGATCACACCGGAGTAAACGCGGAAGAAACCTAACTTTCCGACAAAGGGGTCCGTCGCAATCTTGAACGCTAATGCGGAGAAGGGCTCTTCATCGGAGGTCGGACGTACATCGTCTTCCCCGGTCACCGGATTCACACCCTTAATATGAGCGATATCCGTGGGAGCCGGCATGTAATCTATTACGGCGTCCAGCAACGGCTGAATGCCTTTGTTCTTATAAGAAGAACCGCAGAATACAGGGTTCAGTTTGCACTCGCAGGTAGCGCGGCGGATGGCGGTTTTCAACTCATCGTTGGAGATTTCTTCGCCTTCCAGGTATTTCATCATCAGATCGTCATCGGCTTCGGCTGCTTTTTCGATCAGGATCGCGCGGTATTCCTCCGCCTGTTCCTGCATATCCGCCGGAATGTCGATAATCTGTTCTTCTTTGCCTTTCACATCGCCATAGACAATGGCTTTCATCAAAATCAGATCGACCATGCCCCGGAACTGATCTTCCGCACCCATGGGAACCTGCATCGCTACAGGGTTCGCGTTCAGGCGGTCTTTCATCATATCCATAACATGGAAGAAGTCCGCGCCGACGATGTCCATCTTGTTTACATAGGCCATACGGGGAACCTTATATTCATCAGCCTGACGCCATACAGTTTCAGACTGGGGTTCTACGCCGCCTTTGGCGGAAAATACAGCGATGGTACCGTCCAGAACACGCAGGGAGCGTTCTACTTCTACCGTGAAGTCAACGTGACCGGGGGTGTCAATGATATTGATACGATGGGTATCATACTGTTTCTGGGAGCCTTCCCACATGCAGGTGGTGGCAGCAGAGGTAATGGTGATACCACGTTCCTGTTCCTGTACCATCCAGTCCATCGTAGCGGCGCCGTCATGCACTTCGCCGATCTTATGGGTCTTGCCGGTGTAGAACAGAATACGTTCGGTCGTCGTAGTTTTGCCGGCATCGATGTGTGCCATGATGCCGATATTTCTCGTTCTGTCAAGCGGAATTAATCTGCCCACTATTTTATCCTCCTCAAACTATTTACAGGACCCGGCCATTACCAACGGTAATGTGCGAATGCTTTATTCGCCTCAGCCATCTTGTGGGTATCTTCGCGCTTTTTAACTGCAGCACCGGTGCCGTTAGCAGCATCCATGATCTCACCGGCTACGCGGTCGCACATGGTTTTTTCACCACGCAGACGGGCGTAGTTTACCAGCCAGCGGATGCCCAGCGTGGTTTTACGGTCTGCACGAACTTCTACAGGAACCTGATAGTTGGCACCGCCTACACGACGCGCCCGTACTTCCAGCAGAGGCATCACGTTTTTCATGGCGGTATCAAACACTTCCAGGGGGTCCTTACCCGTTTTGGAACGGATCACATCAAATGCATCGTATACGATACGTTCAGCAACGCCCTTTTTGCCATCGAGCATTACTTTGTTAATAAATCTGGTTAACAGTTTAGAACCGTACACCGGATCCGGCAGTACGTCTCTTTTGGGAACTGAGCCTTTTCTCGGCATGCTTTTCACTCCTTTATATCAATTCGTTACTTTCTCATTCATAAGATGCGCGTTAATTATTTCTTAGCTTTAGCGCGTTTTGCACCGTATTTGGAACGGGCCTGGTTGCGGTTGGCAACGCCGGCGGTATCCAGAGAACCACGAATGATATGATAACGCACGCCGGGCAGGTCTTTTACACGGCCGCCTCTGATCAGAACCACGGAGTGTTCCTGAAGATTGTGACCGATACCCGGAATATAAGCTGTTACTTCGATGCCGTTGGTCAAACGGACACGAGCAACTTTACGCAGTGCAGAGTTAGGTTTTTTCGGAGTGGTGGTGTACACACGAGTGCAGACCCCACGCTTCTGCGGGCACTCTTTCAGTGCAGGCGCATTGGATTTCGTGTTTAAAACCTGTCTGCCTTTACGAATCAGCTGACTAATTGTTGGCATATCGGCACCTCCTTTCTATCAAGTAGATTTAGTATTTATAAAAACCCCGTCGCCGGAGTCCCTATCAGGATTTCAGTATCGCAGCAGCCGAAGCCCCCGCGTGAATACCGCAGGCTTTGCCAAGCACCTGCATCGTTTCTGCGCTGATACAGGCTATGCCCTGACGTTCACATGCTTCTTTAATGGGCAAGGTGATCCGTTCTTCCGCATCGGCCGCAATAAAGACAGCTAATACCGTCCCTTTTTGCAGCGCCTTGGTCGTCTGTTTGACCCCGACAACCTTGGTTCCGGCGGACTTTAAACTATCCAGATCCATAACTTTTCTCCTTAAAAATAAGCGCACTTCGCCTGTGATACTTGAGTATTGTAACATCCTTTACATACCCTGTCAACACTTTTTTTCATTTTTTTAGAGACTCAAAGCAGTGATTTTATGCGCATCTTCTTTTACACGTTCCCGTGTGTTTTAAATCGTCTGTTTTGAAGTTTTCCCTGCCTGTTCTGATGCTGACCGAAAGCGGCTTTTGACGCGCTTTTTTGCCTTCGGGAGAAAAAAGCGGCATCCGTATTATCTATCGGATACCGCTTTTAAAACTACTGGTTTGCCACCTGTTCTCTTTTCAGGAGTTTGTGACTTTTTTGTGAAGTTTATTCTTCCGAAGCTTCCGTGACCGAAACTTCATCTGCGCTGACATCTTCCAGGTATTTAACCTTGATGTCACGGTAGCGGCTCATGCCGGTACCGGCAGGGATCAGTTTGCCGATGATCACGTTTTCTTTCAGACCTAACAGGGGATCGACCTTGCCTTTGATGGCCGCATCCGTCAGCACGCGGGTGGTCTCCTGGAAGGAAGCCGCGGACAGGAAGGAATCTGTCGCCAACGAAGCTTTGGTGATGCCCAGCAGGACAGGATTTCCCTTAGCCGGCTCTTTGCCTGCATCAACAGCGGCGGTATTCAGTTCATTGAATTCGCCGATATCGATATACTCGCCCGGCAGCATGGAGGTATCGCCTGCATCTTCTACGCGTATTTTACGCATCATCTGACGCACCATTACTTCAATATGCTTGTCGTTAATGCCTACGCCCTGAGACTTATAGACGCTCAGCACCTGCTGCACAATGTAGCGCTGGGTAGCCTGCGCGCCTAAAATACGCAGAATATCATGCGGATTCAGCGAGCCTTCTGTCAGGCGGCCGCCAATTTCTATCTCATCTCCCTCATTTACCGACAGTTTGGCGCCATAAGGAATGACATAGGTTTGTTCCACCACTTCATCGCCCGGTTTTCCGGTCACGACTACTTTGCGCTGTTTCTGTCCGACTTCTTCAACGATATGGACCGTACCCGCATTTTCCGACAGAATACCGGGATGCTTGGGTTTACGTGCTTCAAATAATTCTTCGACACGGGGCAGACCCTGGGTAATATCTTCCGCGCCGGCTACACCGCCCGTATGGAAGGTACGCATGGTCAGCTGGGTACCCGGTTCGCCGATGGCCTGCGCCGCAATGGTGCCTACGGCCTCGCCCACGTCTACGTTGCGATCGGTGGCCAGGTTGCGTCCGTAGCATTTCCGGCAAACGCCGAATTTGGATTTGCAGGTAAGAACGGTACGGATCTTGACGGTTTCCCGCAAGGCAGCGATCTTCTCCGCCATAGATTCGGTAATGTATTCATTGCAATGGAACAGGACATGCCCTTTTTCATCCAGAATATCTTCCGCCAGGTTGCGGCCGGTAATGCGATCGCGCAGTGATTCAATCTCGGTACCGCCCTCGGTGATCGCCTCAATTTCTACACCATCGATCTCATTGTTGCGGATGGAGATCACGGACACCGTGCCATCTGCCAGGATGCGATCGATGTCTTCTTCTTCCAGAGTCGCGCCGGCGGCAGCCAACACCTGACCGGAACCGTTCAACACATCTTCCGCTACTTCCTTATGAACAAAGTGCAGCATCAGACTGTCTTTCATAGCGCGGTTGGCATACTCGTCGGAAATATTGATCGTGATGTCTTCACGTTCTTCCATCAGATTGCCGTTGCTGTCAGAGGCATACACGCTGATATCCGTTACGCCGGAGACCATCAGGCGATTGTATACATCCTGCGTGATCGGCGCATCCGATTCAGCAATGGGTTCACCGGTCACCTGATTAATGATGCTGGTCGCTAATATGCGGCCTAAAATCCGGGAACGGATTTTTTTCGCGCTGGCGCCCAAAACAGTCTTACACAAACGGCTGCGTTCTTTCGTCAGATTCAGGGTGCTGATATCGCAGTCATCTTCCCGGACGATCACATCCTGCGCTACGTCGACCAGGCGACGGGTCAGATAGCCGGAGTCTGCGGTACGCAGCGCCGTATCCGCCAGACCTTTACGAGCGCCATGGCTGGAAATAAAGTATTCCAGAATCGTCAGGCCTTCCCGGAAGTTGGCCTTTACAGGGCGGTCAATGATACGACCGGAAGGGTCTGCCATCAAACCGCGCATGCCGGCCAGCTGTTTGATCTGGTCGATGCTACCGCGGGCGCCGGAAGTGGCCATCATCGCGATAGGATTGAATTTATCTTCCGTATTGGCTTCTTTTAAAAGATCGGCTACATCATCGGTGGCCTTATTCCAGATGTCAACGACTTTCTTATAGCGTTCTTCATCCGTCATCAGACCACGGCGATACATGGCTTCGGTCCGGTCTACCAGTTTTTCGGAAGCCTGGATAATGCCTTGTTTTCCGCTGGGGACATGAATATCGGACACAGCAATGGAAATGCCGGACTTGCAGGCATTATCGTAGCCCATTTTCTTCACGATATCCAGCACCGTAGCCGTACCCAGGTTGCCATAGAGCTTATGGGCTTTGGCCACTAACTTGCCCAGTTCTTTTTTGGTGATCAGCTGGCCTAAATGCCAGTATTCTTTGCCGGTTTTTTCATCCGTTTTTTTATTGTAGAAACGCAGTTCTTTAGGCAACGCTTCATTATAGATGGCATTACCAATGGTGGTCTCTACCAGGCTGGTGCCCTCTTCCCTTGTTTCATCAACAATGTCTTTATTGGGTACCAGAATATAAATTTTCGCCTGCAGATCCAGATAACCGTGGAAATAAGCCAACATGGCTTCATCCATGCTGCTGTACCGGTTATTTTCCCCTTTAGCGCCGGCGCGCTCAAGGGTCATGTAGTAAGCGCCCAGTACCATGTCCTGTGTGGGGACAGCTACCGGCTTACCGTCTTTCGGCGCCAGGATATTATTGACGGACAGCATCATCATCCGGGCTTCAGCCTGGGCTTCCACAGACAGGGGGAGATGAACCGCCATCTGGTCACCGTCAAAGTCGGCATTGTAGGCCGTACATACCAGAGGATGCAGCGTAATCGCGCGGCCCTCGGTCAAGACCGGCTCAAAAGCCTGAATACCCAGGCGATGCAGAGTCGGTGCACGGTTCAGCAACACCGGATGTTCTTTGATAACCTCATCCAGCACATCCCATACTTCCGCCGTAGCCCGCTCCACCATGCGTTTTGCCGCACGGATGTTGCGGCTGGGATCATTGTCCTGCAGCCGTTTCATCACAAAAGGCTTAAACAGTTCCAGCGCCATTTCTTTCGGCAGGCCGCACTGGTGCATTTTCATTTCCGGTCCTACTACGATTACGGAACGGCCGGAATAGTCTACACGTTTACCCAGCAGGTTCTGACGGAAACGCCCTTGTTTTCCTTTTAACATATCCGAAAGCGATTTCAGAGGACGATTGCCCGGGCCCGTTACAGGACGTCCGCGGCGGCCGTTGTCAATCAGCGCATCCACCGCTTCCTGCAGCATCCGCTTTTCATTACGGACGATAATATCCGGCGCATGCAGTTCCAGCAATCGTTTTAACCGGTTATTACGGTTGATCACACGGCGGTACAGGTCATTCAGGTCACTGGTGGCAAAGCGTCCACCGTCCAACTGTACCATGGGGCGCAGATCCGGCGGAATAACCGGCACTACATCCAGGATCATCCAGGCAGGATGATTACCGGATTTCAAAAAGGCCTCCGCCACTTCCAGGCGGCGCACAATGCGAATCTTTTTCTGCCCGTTGGCATCCTTCAGTTCTTCCCGCAGTTCTGTGACCAGTTCCGGCACATTGATTTCTTCCAGAAGCTCTTTGATCGGGGCGGCACCCATATCGGCGCGGAAGGTACTGCCATATTTATCCCGGGCACTGAGATATTCGCCCTCTGTCAGAAGTTGTTTCTTCTGCAGCGGCGTATCACCCGGATCCAGAACGATGTAATTCACAAAGTAAAGCACCCGTTCCAGACTGCGGGGAGACAGGTCCAGGATTAGTCCCATCCGGCTGGGGATCCCCTTAAAATACCAGATATGCGAAACCGGCGCAGCCAGCTCAATATGTCCCATACGGTCTCTGCGGACTTTGGCACGGGTCACTTCGACACCGCACTTATCGCAGATAATGCCTTTATAGCGGATACGTTTAAATTTTCCGCAGTGACATTCCCAGTCTTTGATCGGTCCAAAGATTCTTTCGCAGAACAAACCATCGGTTTCCGGTTTTAATGTTCTGTAGTTAATGGTTTCGGGTTTCTTGACTTCGCCGTAGGACCATGAACGAATCAGGTCCGGAGAAGCCAGGCCTATACGCATGGAGTTAAAATTATTAACGTCTAACAAGAATCCTTCGCTCCCTTCTTAGTCATTATCATCTGCAGAATAATCGGCTTCGTCTTCAAGATTTTCTTCGTGGAAATTACCCAGGTCGGCAATTTCATCTTCTTGCTCCGTGCCATTATACTGTTCTTCTTCATTATATGCATTGCTTTCTGTACCAGCCTCAGGGAACACCACGTCCGCATCCGGCTGGAGATCGCTGCTGACATCCGGCGAAACCTCCATGGCCTCTTCTTCATCCTGCAAAGAGATTTCTTCGCCGTCTTCATCCAGCACGCGGATATCCAAGCCGATACTTTGCAGTTCCTTGACCAATACTTTGAAGGATTCGGGCACACCCGGTTCCGGAATGTTTTCGCCTTTGACGATGGATTCGTAGGTTTTCACACGTCCTACCACGTCATCCGATTTTACGGTCAGGATCTCCTGCAAAGTGTAAGCGGCGCCATAGGCTTCCAGCGCCCATACTTCCATCTCACCGAAACGCTGGCCGCCGAACTGGGCTTTACCGCCTAACGGCTGCTGGGTCACTAGCGAGTACGGACCGGTGGAACGGGCATGGATCTTATCATCGACCAGATGATGCAGTTTCAGCATATATACGCAGCCTACCGTGACCGGATTATCAAAAGGTTCGCCGGTACGGCCGTCATATAAAACGGTTTTACCGGTAGGACTTACTTCGGACAGGCGGACCATGTTCCGCAGGTCTTCTTCATTGGCACTGTCAAATACCGGTACCGCCATCTTAACCGCAGTCAGGGTTTCGTTGCCTGCCACCCCGATATCCGTGGTTTTCGGCAGTTTGTCGAAAGCATAGCCGGTTTCCTGTAATTTTTTCAGCAATCCGTCTTCTTTATGCTGGATTTTCATTCCCAGTGCCAAGGAGGCCCAACCTAAATGGGTTTCCAGAATCTGTCCGATATTCATACGGGACGGCACGCCTAACGGATTCAGTACGATCTGAACCGGTTCTCCGTTCGGCAGGAACGGCATGTCTTCACGAGGCAGAATACGGGATACAACACCCTTATTACCATGACGGCCGGACATTTTATCGCCGGCGCGGATCTTGCGCTTCTGAGCGATATGGATGCGAACCTGCTGGTTTACACCCGGCGGCAGTTCATCCCCGTGTTCCCGGGTGAATACCTGTACGCTGACAATGATGCCGGTCTCGCCGTGAGGAACCCGCAGGGAGCTGTCTCTTTCTTCTCTGGCCTTTTCATTAAATACAGCGCGTACCAGGCGTTCTTCCGCCGTAAGCTCGGTTTCGCCTTTAGGCGTTACCTTGCCTACCAGAATATCGCCGGGGCGTACTTCCGCGCCGATACGGATAATACCGCTTTCATCCAGATCTTTGCGGGCATCTTCGGAGACATTCGGTACGTCGCGGGTGATCTGCTCCGGTCCTAACTTCGTGTCCCGGGAATCACAATTATATTCTTCAATATGGATGGAGGTATAGGTATCGTCCCTTACCAGGTCTTCCGACAGCAACACCGCGTCTTCGTAGTTATAGCCTTCCCAGGGCATATAGGCTACGATCACATTATGTCCCAGAGCCAATTCGCCCCGGTCAGTGGCGGGACCATCCGCCAGCACCTGACCGGCTTCCACCTTATCGCCTTTATACACGATGGGGCGCTGGTTGACACAGGTGCTCTGGTTGGAACGTTTAAATTTCAATACTTCATATTTATCGATATCCCCGTTTTTCGTACGGACATGGATAGTATCCCCGGTGACGCGAATCACTTCACCGGCATTTTTTGCCAGGACACAGTTACCGGAGTCGGTGGCCACTTTGTATTCCATACCGGTACCCACCACAGGCGCCTGCGGCGTCAGCAGCGGCACAGCCTGACGCTGCATGTTCGCGCCCATCAGCGCGCGGTTGGCATCATCATGTTCCAGGAACGGGATCAACGCCGTAGCAATGGACACGACCTGTTTCGGCGAAACGTCCATATAATCGGCCCGTTCCGGACGGATACTTACAACGTCGTTTTTACGGCGGGCTGTTACCCTTTCGCCCAGGAAGTAGCCGTCATCATCCAACGGTTCGTTGGCCTGTGCCACAATATACTTATCTTCTTCATCCGCAGTCAGGTATTCGATTTCATTGGTGACCCGTTTATTTTCCTTATCGACTTTACGATAGGGCGTTTCAATAAAACCGAATTTATTGATAATCGCAAAAGTAGACAAAGAACCGATCAGACCGATATTGGGGCCTTCAGGAGTTTCAATGGGGCACATGCGGCCATAGTGGGAGTTATGTACATCGCGGACTTCGTAGCCGGCCCGTTCACGGGACAGGCCGCCGGGTCCCAAAGCGGACAGACGACGTTTGTGCGTCAGTTCCGCCAGAGGATTGTTCTGATCCATAAACTGAGACAGCTGGCTGCTGCCAAAAAATTCTTTAATGGCCGCAACTACCGGACGGATATTGATCAGAGCCTGAGGCGTGATCACATCGACATCCTGAATGGTCATGCGTTCTTTTACCACCCGTTCCATCCGGGCCAGGCCGATGCGGAACTGGTTTTGCAGCAATTCACCTACGCAGCGCACGCGCCGGTTGCCCAAATGGTCAATGTCGTCTTTTTCCCCGTGCCCATCCATGACGTTCAGCAGATAGCCAAAAGAAGCCAGGATATCTTCTGTGGTAATGGTGCGCAGATCTGCAGGGATGCCGGCCGTAAAGATGATACGCAGCACCTTGCCGCTCAATTTGCGGATCTTCAGCTGATAGATGCCCTGGGCATCATAAACTTTGCTTGCTTCTACCTTGTCCAGGAGCTCATCGGTCATCTGGGCGCCTTCTTCCACGATGACCTCTCCGGTAGATTTATCAACCAACGGTTCTGCTAAAGTACAACCCAACAGGCGATCCCGCCAGCCTAATTTTTTATTCAGTTTATAACGGCCTACATAAGCCAGATCATACCGTTTGCTGTCGAAGAAAGTTTGCTCGATCAGCTGCCGGGCATTTTCCAACGTAGGCGGTTCACCGGGGCGCAGCTTTTTATACAGCTCGATCATCGCCTCGTCCCGATTGGTGGTGATGTCTTTTTCCAGCGTAGCCTTCACCGCTTCGATGAGGAAAGTGCCGTCTTCGGTACGATTTTCAATTTGTGTATCGCCAAAAAATTCCAGGATCTGGTCGTTCGTTTCCAGACCCATCGCGCGGAGCAAAACGGTAGCGGGAACTTTGCGGGTGCGATCCACACGGGCATAAATGACATGGTTCAGGTCGGTCTCGTATTCGATCCAGGCTCCGCGATTAGGAATCACGGTGGTTCCGTACAGATAAAAAGCGCTAGGATCCATCACTTTATCATAATATACGCCGGGCGAACGAACTAACTGACTTACAATAACGCGTTCCGCGCCATTGATCACAAAAGTACCGGTAGAAGTCATCAGAGGAAAATCTCCCATGAATACGCGGGATTCCTTGATTTCTCCGGTATCTTTATACAACAGGTGGACATTGACATTCAAGGGCGCAGAATAGGAAGCGTCTCTTTCTTTGCACTCTTCAATGGTATACTTGGGCTCTCCCATTTCAAAACTTTCAAAAGAAAGTTCCAAATTTCCATTAAAATCTTTAATCGGGGAGATGTCGCGAAAAATCTCATTCAGGCCTTCGTTGATAAACCATTCATAAGAACTCCGCTGCAGATCGATCAAATGAGGCATGGGCAGCACTTCATTGATCTTACCAAAGCTATACCGGGTTCTATCGCCTGTTTGAACCGGTTTAAACATGTAGTCCTTCACTCCTTGTTCTATGTTGTCAGGCAATACAAAATTAAATACGCTGCGCAGGGCCAAAAAAAACAAGGCTCTTACCGCAAGATCACCCTGTTACAACAACTGCGACGAACGTACTTCATCCCTTACCATATGGCGGTCGAGGCGAACCACTGCACTCTCTGACCGTTGTAGATTAGCCTGCATTTTGATAATTACACAAAAAGCAATAATTGTGGTACATAATATTACCACAAAATAATAGCTTTTGTCAAATATAAAAGCCGACCCCCTTGGGGTCGGCTTTGAGAATGTTCCGGTGTAAGAAATAAATTATTTTACTTCTACAGTAGCGCCGGCAGCTTCCAGTTTTGCTTTTGCTTCGTCAGCATCGGCTTTGGAAACTTTTTCTTTCACCGGTGCGGGAGCGCCGTCAACCAGAGCCTTAGCTTCTTTCAGGCCCAGGCCGGTGATTTCGCGAACGGCTTTGATTACATTGATCTTGCCGGAGCCGGCTTCTTTCAGAATTACGTCGAATTCGGTCTTTTCTTCAGCGGCAGCAGCCGGAGCAGCGCCGGCAGCAGCTACAGCTACAGGAGCAGCAGCGGATACGCCGAATTTTTCTTCCAGGGCTTTAACCAGTTCGGATAATTCCAGGACGGTCATGGACTCAATGGCTTCAATAATCTGATCTTTGTTCATTATAATTTCCTCCATAATTTTTAACTTATTTTACCCGTCTCGCGGGATGTAAATGATACAACAGCTGCTTACGCAGATTGTTTTTCTTTTTGTTCGCGTACAGCGTCCAGAGCATACACAACTTTGGACAAGGTCCCATTGAGGGTACGAACCAGGCCGGAGATAGGAGCGTTCAGGCTGCCCAACATTTTGGCAACCAGCACTTCTTTCGGCGGCAGGGCAGCGATGGCTTTTACTTCATCAACCGATACGACTTTTCCGTCTACTACACCGGCTTTGATCTGCATCTTGTCATGCGCTTTAGCAAATTCGCAAATCACTTTGCAGGCGGCCACAGCATCTGTTTTGGAAGAGCAGATGGCGGTGTTCTGTTCCAGAACGCCCTGCAATTCTTCCATGCCGTTTTCTTTGGCAGCCAGCGCGATCAGCGTATTTTTGTAAACAGTGTACTCCGCTCCGCCTTCGCGAACCTTACGACGCAGTTCGGTATCTTCTGCTACGGTCAAACCGTTAAAATTAACCAATACCAGGCTGTTAGCTTCTGCAAAAACCTGTTTGATTGCTTCCAACTGGACTTGTTTCTGCGCTTTTGTCTTCAATGAATTGCACCTCCTTTTTACGTATTTGACTTACCTTTATAAATCAAAAAGACCTCTCGGCCGATACAGCCGGAGGTCGTGAAGGTCATAACCTTATCTATCACTTCAACGCTCCGACCTCGGCAGGCGTGTTTCACACTTACGCTTTGGCACCTGCTGTCTGTGGCCCGATTATCTTCTGATTTAAATTGTCCTTCCGGATTATTTTGCGCTGTCTGCTTTCAGCACATCGATCTTAATGCCGGGGCCCATGGTTGTAGAAAGGGTTACCGACTTAATGTACTGACCTTTTGCACCGGAGGGTTTTACCTTGATCAAGGTAGTAACCAACGCAATGTAGTTATCCAGAAGCTGTTCTTCCGTAAAGGAAGATTTGCCCAGCATAGCCTGTACGTTGCCGGCTTTGTCGGCCCGGTACTCTACTTTACCGGCTTTGATCTCGTTGATGGCTTTTTCCAGATCCATGGTCACAGTGCCAACTTTCGGGTTCGGCATCAGGCCTTTCGGACCTAAGATCTTACCCAAACGACCTACCTGACCCATCATGTTCGGAGTCGCCACGCAAACTTCAAAATCTAACCAGCCGCCCTGGATTTTTGTCGCTAATTCAGCGCCGCCCACATAATCTGCGCCGGCCTTTTTCGCTTCTTCCGCTTTAGCGCCTTCGGCAAACACCAGAACCTTTTTGGATTTACCGGTGCCGTGAGGCAGAACCATAGCGCCGCGAACCTGCTGATCCGCATACTTGGGATTAATGCCCAGGCGGAAAGACACGTCTACAGAGCTGTCAAATTTAGTAACTGCGGTTTTCTTAACTAATTCTACCGCTTCTTTAGGAGAGTAGAATTTATTTTCGTCGATCAGTTTTGCTGCATCAACATATTTTTTACCATGTTTTGCCATTTGTTTTCCTCCATGTGGTTTAACGGCTTGCGCCTCCCACTCTCATTCCGACGATCAGTCGGTTACAACGATACCCATGCTGCGGGCCGTTCCTTCTACCATACGGGTAGCCGCTTCTACATTAGCAGCGTTCAGATCCTCCATCTTGCTCTGGGCAATTTCACGGACCTTATCGCGGCTTAAGGTTGCTACTTTCTTTTTATTCGGTTCACCGGACGCCTTGTCCAGACCGGCAGCTTTCTTCAACAGCACGGCAGCAGGCGGAGTCTTTGTGATAAAAGTAAAGGAGCGATCTTCAAATACGGTGATCTCTACAGGGATGACCAGGCCAACCTGTTGAGCAGTACGCGCATTAAAGTCCTTAACGAAAGCCATAATATTCACGCCGGCCTGACCCAGTGCAGGACCAACCGGAGGTGCCGGAGTAGCTTTACCGCCAGGAACCTGTAATTTTACGACCTTAGCAACTTTCTTTGCCATATTTCTTACACCTCCTTATCATTCAATTTTTTCTACTTGCGTATAATCAATATCAACAGGAGTTTCGCGACCGAACATATCGACCAGAACTTTCAGTTTGCCTCGTTCCTGATCGATCTCCGCCACCACGCCTTCAAAATTGGCAAAAGGACCCGTTTTGAGGCGTACCCGCTGTTGTAATTGCAGATTGATCTGCGGTCTGGGTTTCGGCAGATTTTCGTCCCCTTCCCCATCCCCCTGTTCCTGGTCGCTGATAAATTTAGCCGCCAGGATACGTTGCACTTCTTCATCGGATAAGGGTACCGGCTGTTTATTATCCGGCCCCACGAACCCGGTCACACCGGGCGTATTCCGCACGATATACCAGGTGCGGTCATCGACGATCATTTCCACCAGCACATAGCCGGGAAACACTTTACGGGCCACAACGCGTTTTTTCCCATTGTCATCTGATACAAGTTCATTTTCCATGGGGATCATAATATGGAAGATTTTATCTTCCATACCCAGGGAGTGAACTTTACGTTCCAGATTCGCGCTGACCTTATTCTCATAGCCGGAATAAGTATGAATCACGTACCAGTGCCGTTTGCCTTTTTCTAATGTATCCGTATTCTTGATCTCGTCCATGGTTCAGCGGGAGCGATGCTCCCCCACCTCCTTTATCGGTTTACCGCAAGATGGTTCTGATCACAAGAGAAAAGATGGAATCGGCTACCCAGATCAAAAAAGCAACCAATACTACTGCAACCAAAACCACAACAGTGTTTGCAAATAACTCCCGGCGTGTCGGCCAGGTCACTTTTTTCAATTCTACTTTAGACTCTTTAAAAAAGTCTGTTATCTTGCCCACCGTACTGGGTTCGTTGGTCGGAGGAGTAGTTTCCGGAACAGCCATCATTTCACATCCTTGCCAGCTCTACTGAAATTCGGAACACAAAATTACTTGGTTTCTTTATGAGAAGTATGTTTTTTGCAGAATTTGCAATATTTTTTGATTTCCAGACGGTCTGGATCATTCTTTTTGTTTTTATTGGTCTGATAATTTCTCTGCTTGCATTCGGTACAGGCCAAAGTAATCAAAGTACGCATCGTTGCCACCTCTTTCAAACTGTAAAATTCAGCGGACTAAATTGTCACTAATCGATAATACCACAGTTGCACTTTTATGTCAATAAATTTACAGATCGGTAAAACAGATAAACAGGGCCGGTTTACGCACAGCCCTGTTTATTCCGCTATATTCTAAGAACAAAACCTGAAAATTGGGAGGGGCTCTCTTACGCCCCTCATACCGGGATCTAAGATCAATTCATTCCTTCGTGCTTATTCTACGATATCGCCTACTACACCGGCTCCTACCGTATGGCCGCCTTCGCGGATCGCGAAACGCAGACCCTGTTCCATCGCGATCGGGGTGATCAGCGCGATCTCCATGTCTACGTTATCCCCGGGCATTACCATCTCCGTGCCTTCCGGCAGTTTCACCGAACCCGTCACGTCCGTCGTGCGGAAGTAGAACTGCGGACGATAACCGTTAAAGAACGGCGTATGACGCCCGCCTTCTTCTTTCTTCAGTACGTATACCTGACCCGTGAAGTGGGTGTGCGGTTTTACGCTGCCCGGTTTCGCCAATACCTGACCGCGTTCGATCTCTTTGCGGTCTACGCCACGCAGCAAGGCACCTACGTTATCGCCGGCCATCGCTTCGTCCAGCGTCTTACGGAACATTTCCAGACCTGTGATGACCGTACTCTTCTTTTCGTCTTTCATGCCGACGATCTCTACCGCGTCGCCCACATGCGCTACGCCGCGTTCGATACGGCCCGTAGCTACCGTGCCGCGACCCGTGATTGTGAACACGTCTTCCACCGGCATCAGGAACGGTTTGTCCGTCGGGCGTTCCGGCGTCGGGATGTAACGGTCTACTTCATCCATCAGCTCCACGATCTTCTTCTCGTATTCCGGATCCCCTTCCAGCGCTTTCAGCGCGGAACCTACCACGATGGGAATATCATCTCCCGGATATTCGTAGCTGCTCAGAAGGTCGCGCACTTCCATCTCTACCAGCTCGATCAGTTCCGGGTCGTCTACCATGTCGGCTTTGTTCAGGAACACTACCATCGCAGGTACGCCTACCTGGCGCGCCAGCAGGATGTGTTCCCGGGTCTGCGGCATCGGGCCGTCCGCCGCGCTTACTACCAGGATCGCGCCGTCCATCTGCGCCGCGCCGGTAATCATGTTCTTTACATAGTCAGCATGGCCCGGGCAGTCTACGTGCGCATAGTGACGGTTCTCCGTCTGATATTCTACGTGAGAGGTGTTGATCGTGATACCGCGTTCTCTTTCTTCCGGCGCTTTATCGATCATGTTGTAGTCCATGAACTCTGCTTCGCCTTTAGCGGCCAACACTTTCGTGATCGCGGCCGTCAACGTGGTTTTGCCATGGTCTACGTGACCGATGGTACCGATGTTTACATGCGGTTTGTTTCTTTCAAAATGTGCCTTTGCCATTTCAAAATCCTCCCCTGTGACTTAATTAATAGTAGAATAGTATCATTCGGCAAAGAATGATGCGCCGGTATTCAGTGAGATACATTATAGTTTCATTGTTAATACCGTGTTCCTCTACACTATACCATAATTTTTAAGATAGGTATATCAAAATTTAAAATATAAAATAAAAATACCCACGCAGGCAACACCTGTATGGGCTTCTTTTACTATTGGTGGCGGCACACGGATTTGAACCGCGGACACAGCGGGTATGAACCGCTTGCTCTGGCCAACTGAGCTATGCCGCCGGAACATGGAGCTGATGACCAGGATTGAACTGGTGACCTCATCCTTACCAAGGATGCGCTCTACCATCTGAGCTACATCAGCATAGCAGCTAATATGGTTGCGGGGGCTGGACTTGAACCAGCGACCTTCGGGTTATGAGCCCGACGAGCTACCAACTGCTCCACCCCGCGATAAAATGGTGGAGAGGGTTGGATTCGAACCAACGAAGCGAAACGCGGCAGATTTACAGTCTGCTCCCTTTAGCCACTCGGGAACCTCTCCATAATTTGGTTTCTACTGGAGCTGACAATAGGAATCGAACCTACAACCTACGGTTTACAAAACCGTTGCTCTGCCAGTTGAGCTATGTCAGCACGTACTCAGTGACAATAAGTATAATACATGAAAGAAAAAGGTTTGTCAACCGTTTTTCCCCAGATTCTTAAAAAAGCCGGACGAATCGCTGCAGACAGGCAGTTACAGGCCAAAATAAAGGAGCACCAGGCCTGCCAGCACAATCCGATAATAAGCAAAGGCGGATAAAGTAGAGCTTTTCAAAAACCGGAGAAACCAGAGGACCGAACCATAGGCCGTAGCAAACGCCACCACAAAACCGATCGCCAGGACGATATCCCCGCCGTTAACCAACGTTTTCAGATTCTTTAACAGATCATATACGCAGGCCACCAACATCAGCGGCACTGCCATTAAAAAGGTGTATTGGGCCGCCACATCCCGACTGACTCCCACCAACATCCCGCCGGCCAGAGTACTGCCGCTGCGGGAAAAGCCCGGCCACAAGGAAAGAATTTGAAACAAGCCGATATGCAGCGCCTGTTTCAGCGTAAGTTTGTCAATATCCTGCAACAGGCTCTCATTAATAGGACCTTTTGTTTTTTCCGCATATAAAAGCAGCAAGGCACCCAGAATCAGCCCGATCGCCACCGTTAACGGTGAAAACAAATACAGCTTAATAGATTTGTAAAAAAAGAAACCCGCCAACATCGCCGGTACAATACCGGCAGCAATATGCCAGGCACTGAGACCCTTGTCCACCTGCCAGCCTTCTTTTGTAAGAAAACGAAGGAAACGTTCTTTGTAAATGAAAACGATGGATAAAATCGCTCCCAGCTGCACGAATACGTCAAATAAATCCGCAAGATCACCGGTAAAACCCATTAAATTTCCTACAATAATCATATGGCCGGTAGAAGATACCGGCAAAAATTCGGTCAGACCCTCCACGATCCCTACGATCACAGCAATTAGATTTTGATCCATACTATCCTCTCCCAATTATTTTCTCCCCTGTCCGGGCAGAAAATACATATAAATTAATTATATATAAAAACGTTTGACCTACAAGTGAAATCGTGGTGAACAATCAATAAATCGGATTCAAACCATAGCTCCATGGTTCAAACCCGATTATGATGTAACTGTTTTATGCGCTATACCGCCGCTGTCTTAAACTGAAAGCGGCCATTGCCATTTTCATTTTTCATCGCCGAAACTGATGCCGATATAGCGGGCCGCCTTAATAATCTCATCATCCGGCAACACGGATTTCGGCTGCGCGCCTGCATCCTGCAGCGGGACCTGCACAATGGAATCATTGTGCAGGGAAACCATGACATCATATTCCCCTTTAATACAAGCTTCCACAGCAGCGACCCCATACCGAGTACATAACACCCTGTCAAAAGCCGTAGGAGAGCCGCCTCGCTGCAAATAGCCCAAAATAGTACAGCGGGATTCAATACCGGTCAGCTCTTCCAGTTCATTAGCCAGTTTATTGCCTACACCGCCCAGGCGGATCTGTTCAAAACTACCCTTAACGATACGGGCGATCGTCATTTCGCCGCCTTCCGGTTTGGCGCCTTCCGCCACCACAACGATACTGAAATTTTTCCCTCCCTCTTTGCGCCGGCGAATTTTCTCCGCTACCGCCTCAATATGATAGGGAATCTCGGGAATTAAAATTACATCCGCCCCGCCGGCCACGCCGGCATGCAAAGCAATCCAGCCGGCATAACGCCCCATGACTTCCAGGATCATCACCCGATGATGGGATTCCGCCGTACTATGCAGACGATCCACCGCTTCCGTGGCCACCGCCATAGCCGTATCGAAACCAAAAGTACGTTCCGTACAGGGCAGGTCGTTATCAATGGTCTTAGGTACCCCTACCACGTGCACACCACACTCCCGTGAAAGCTGCGCGCCTATGGCAAGGCTGCCGTCGCCGCCAATCACGATCAATGCTTCAATGCCCCGTTTGTGCAAATTATGCATCACGGTTTCCCGTTCATCCGTATAAGTGATGGTACCGTCTTCCGCTTCATGCGCAAATTTAAAAGGGTTGTCCCGATTGGTTGTCCCCAATACAGTACCGCCCCGGGGCAGGATGCCCGACACATCCGCATAGGTCAACAGCTTCATCCTGTCACGCACCAACCCGTTAAATCCGTTTTCAATGCCATAAATCTGATAGCCGCAGCCCAACGCCGATTTCACAACTGCATTCAGTACTGCGTTTAAACCGGGGCAATCGCCCCCGCCGGTCAAAACTGCCAACGTTCCTTTTACATTAATCATAGAGCCCGCCATTTGTTATTCTACGTTCCAAATCGTGAAGCCTTCCGCCGGAATCCGGATGGATTCCGTTCCATCAAATTTATCGTAGCACAGTACACCGTCTTTTACATATCCCGGCCAGGCGGCTACCAAAACAAATTTCTCTCCCAGTTCCTTCAATAAAGCTGCTACATCTAAATTAAATACCGGCACAAACAACGTCTGTAAACGATCCAATAAAATTACGTCCGAATTGTAACTGGCAAGCGTCTCTGCCATCATCGTCGGAGCCTGGACCGCTCTTTGCTCTTTGGGGATGGCAAGGAACTCCTCGCTGATGAGCATACGGCAATCCACATAGTCCCATTTTTTATCTTCCGCCGCTTCACGCAGGACTCTGCTTTTTCCGCTGCCGGGCTTACCGGTTACAAAGATTACTCCTTTATCTTTTTTGGATGCCTCCACCATGCTTTCAAATTCTTCTGCCTGATTCATTTTAATTACCTCCCTGTCTGTTGACAGCCGCAATTTAATAACTGAACTTTATTAAATCTGTGATAATACTATTCGCTGTTTCTGCCTGAAATCCTTTTAAAAGCTCATGGGTTTTGTCAGATTCCGAAAAACTCTCCGGTAACTGTTTCACATGTATCAATTTTTCTCTGAAGACAGCTTTTTATGTCTTTTTTTTTGTGGTTCGATAGCAAGGATACAGGAGCAGACCGTCTGCACCTCCGTATCCTCCGCATAAGATTCTTTGTATTTTTCCACCTTGCGTTTCACACGCTGCAGCGCATTATCGATGGACTTTATATGACGATTCAGTTCTGCCGCTGTTTCCTGGTAAGATTTACCATCCAGATAATTCATGAATACTTCCCACTCCAAATCGCTGAGGATCGTATTCATTTTATTTTTAATCTCGGCGAACTCTTCCCGTCGGATAATCATTTCTTCCGGATTCACTACCTTGGTTCCGCCGGAAAGCACATCCAGCAAGGTGCGGTCTGAATCTTTTTCGTAAATCGGTTTATTTAAAGAAACATACGAATTTAACGGGATATGTTTCTGACGGGTAGCGGTTTTAATGGCCGTGATGATCTGACGTGTCACGCATAGTTCTGCAAACGCACGAAAAGAGGACTGACGATCCTCTCTGAAATCACGGATCGCTTTATACAAGCCGATCATGCCCTCCTGGACAATATCTTCTCTTTCAGCTCCGATCAGAAAATAACTCTTGGCTTTACCTCTGACAAAATTACGGTACTTGTGCAGCAGGTATTCCTGCGCCAGCACATTGCCCGTCGCATTAGCCAGATTTACGATTTCTTCGTCTGTCATCCCGGCAAACTTGGCATAGGGGTCACTCATGACACTTTCCATACACCCTCCCCCTTTTCCGGAGCTTGTCCGTTCTGTTTCACCTTAAAACCAGGCAAAAAATCAGTCTTTGTAAATTTTTTATTTCCCACCGGGGAATGCTTTCATTATACACGACAGAGAGCAGCAGCGTCAACCGGAGCCACACCCCGGAAAACTGTCTCCGCCTGTTATATAGCGGGTTTACGATGACTGCGGACATTTTCTCTACGGGCTGAAAGTCCAGGTCTTTTGCTTTGCCTGTCCGACTGCACTTCTGCTTTAAAAAGCTGTCTTGCCCATCAACGGTTTTGCAAGCGCCATCTTTGCCGCACGGCTTCATACAATAATATCGCCCCGGCAGCGGAAGCATTAAGGGAATTCACGCCTCCGTACATGGGTATCTTTACCAAAATATCACAGTTTTCCTTTACCAGACGGCCTAAGCCTTTCCCTTCGGCTCCCACTACCAGAACCAGAGGCCCCGTCAGATCCGCTTCAAAATAAAGGTCCTGCCCCGCCATATCGGCCCCGGCCACCCAGAAGCCTTTTTTCTTCAGTTCCTGCAGTGTTTGGGAAATATTACCGATTTGTACTACCGGAACATAATTTACCGCCCCGGCGGATACTTTAGACACTACCATATTAAGGGGACAGCTTCTCCGTTTGGGCAGGAGAACGCCATGAACACCCGCGGCATCTGCGCTGCGGATCAACGCGCCGACATTCTGCGGATCCTGCAATTCATCCAGCAACAACAATAAAGGCATTTCTTTGCGGACGGCTGCGTTGTGCAGCACGGTTTCCAAAGTACTGAAGGCCACCGGCGCGGCCAACGCCGCGACCCCTTGATGGCGTACATGAGGAGCTAATAAATTCAGGCGCTCTTCTTTTACAATTTCTACAGGAACGCCGAGTTGTTTCGCCGCCGCCAGTATTTTCCCCGGAGCACTGCCTGTCAGACCGTCTTTCAGATAAATTTTGTTCATCGGTCTGCCGCTGGTCAATGCTTCCAGAACCGCATTTCTCCCGGCAATCATTTCCTCTGTCATACCCTGCTCCTTCATTTTGTTCATCCTGTTCTTTTAAAGAAACCGGCAGCAAAAATTGCTGCCGAAAATAGTATGATTTTAATTTTTTAGCGCATTTTTCGCGCCGTCAAACAAAAACAGATCTTCCACAGACAGACCGGCCGCCTGGTATTCTTTCACTTTAGGAAGGATCCCGCAGCTCATTTTCCCTTCTTTGCAGATTCCCCGCGCCACACAATCCGGGCCGGCTTTTTCAAACAATACCGGTGCGACCTGACGGCATTGCACCAGCATACGCCAAGCCAGTTCACGAATTTCCCACTGCGCCCGGTTACAGCAGCGCAGCGTAAAGAAATTATACAAAGAACGGGCATTAAAGGTGCAGACAATTTTAGTTTCTGCCGCATTGGGGAGCACATAACGCGCATCTTCCGCAGGAATACCGTAGTTGTCCGCCAGATCATTATATAAGTTCTGTAAGCCTTGCATACAGGCTTCAAATTTAGCTTTTGCCTCAGGGATCTGTTCGATCGTATGGGGTATGACCGAAGCAAAATCATGCGCTTTGACATAACGCTGGGACTGCTGGGAATAAGAAGCGATGCGGTGTCGTACCAACTGATGGGTCAGGACTCTGGAAACCCCTTCGATCGCAAACGTAAACGTCACATGCTCCAACGGAGAAAAATGCCCCATGCGCACCAACATACGGACCAGACGCCCGGCTTCTTCCTCGCTCATCGCTTCCTGCAGTTCCGGCACACCCACCGGAGAATAGCATAAACGGGCGCTTAACGCCGCGGTTTTATCCGGATCCGGTGTATGGCGCAATAATACCACTTTCATAAGAAATCCCCTCTCCTCTTCGACTTGTTTACCAACTGACGGGCATTCTCCCTGCTTCTTTTATTTGTTTTTTTCTGCCATCACTTCCGCAATAAGCTCAAATGCCTGACGCATAATGCTTTCCAGCCGTTCCTCCCGCTCCGTCAGAAGCAGCCAGCCGCACAATGCCTCGAAACCCGTCGCCAGGCGATATTCACTGACACTGGCGCTCCTGGGTACCGTCGATTTGGCATTACGCCCCCGATGCATCACCGCTTTTTCTTCTTCCGATAATTCCGGTTCCAAAGTCTGCATCGCTTTGGCCTGCATCACGGCAGAAACCATTTTTGCCGCGATGGTGTGGATCACCTGCACATGACTGGAAGTCGTTAAAAGACGCAGACGCACATAAAAAGTGAAGGCGCTGTCGCCGATCAAAGCCAGAACAATGGGATTCATCTGACCCGGCTCCGGCAACGGCCTGCCCTCAGCCTTGCAGACCGCCAGCGCCTGTTTTTTTAATTCCAGAAAACGAACAAATTTCACTGTTTTTTCCACCGTGCTCCCTGAGGCGTGTCTTCCAGCACAATGCCTGCCGCCGCAAGCCGGTCCCGGATCGCATCCGCTTGAGCATAATTCTTTGCCGCCCGGGCTTCCTGGCGCAGATCCAGCAATATCTGCATCAAGGTGTCATCCAGACCGCTGTTTTCCGCTAACACAGCAGAGGCGGCTCCTTCCAACACACCTACCACCGAGCAGAATTCGGCAAACACTTTTTCCATGCTGTCGATCAGTTTCCCGTCCGGGGCGATTCCTTTTGCGTCAATCGCCGCTTTATAGACATTAATTTCTTTGGCCAGCGCAAACATGTGACTGATGGCCAAGGCTGTATTGAAATCATCCCGCATGGCTTCCAGAAAAGCGCCCCGTATTTCCTGCACCTTGCTGCGCAAAGCCAGACTATCTTCCGTCGCACCGCCGCTGATCAGGCTGTGCATTGCCGCCAGGTTCTCTTTCGCCGTACGCAAGCGCTGCAAACCGGCTTCCGCTTCACGCAAACGCCCGTCGTTGAAATCCAGCGGGCTGCGATAATGGGTCGACAGAATAAAGAAGCGCAGTGTTTCCGGCGCAAAATGCTGCAAAATATCTTTTACGGTAAAGAAATTGCCCAAAGACTTGGACATTTTTTCTTCATTCACGGTAATAAAACCGTTATGCAGCCAGTAATGCACAAATGGGTGGGCGCCGGTAGCCCCTTCCGACTGGGCGATCTCATTTTCATGGTGGGGGAAGATCAGATCGCTGCCGCCGCCGTGAAAATCAAAAGAGTCCCCTAAATATTTCATGCTCATCGTCGAGCATTCAATGTGCCAGCCGGGACGACCTTTTCCCCAGGGGGAATCCCAGGCCGGTTCGCCGGGTTTAGCCGCTTTCCAAAGCGCAAAGTCCATCGGATTCTTTTTCCGCTCATCTACTTCGACCCGCGCGCCGGCCAGCATATCTTCCAGATCCCGTCCGGAAAGACAGCCGTAGCGTTTAAATTTTTCTACACTATAATAGACATCCCCGTCCACAGCGTAGGCGTAGCCCCTGTCAACCAGAGACTGCACGGTCTTGATAATGTCGGGAATATGTTGCGAGACCCTCGGGTAGACCTGCACGCGGCGTACATTCAATTTATCCATTACTTCAAAATAGGCTTCGATATAGCGCCCGCAGATATCGCTCCACTCCACGCCTTCCTCGTTGGCGGTATGGATAATTTTGTCGTCCACATCAGTGAAATTCTGCACATGCGTCACATCATATCCTTCATGTTCCAAAAAGCGATGAATCACATCCCAGGTCACAAAAGGACGCGCATTGCCGATGTGCGGGTGGTTATAGGGTGTCACGCCGCAGACATAAATGCTTGCCTTACCCGGCTCCATAGGAATAAACTCTTCTTTTTTACGGGTCATTGTATTATAAACTTTAAGCGTCATCCTGCTCTCCTTTATCTGCTTCTGCGAAAATAACGGGGAAATATCGGCTATCTGCCGCCTGGCAGATCACGTCCGCGACCTGCTTTTCAGGCTCTATGCGCCGCCGCAAAGCAGTCTCTCTTTAAAATCTCTGCTTTAGAAAAAAAGTCCTGTATATCCTGTTTTATAAAGAAACGCCTGCTTTAGCAAGACTTTGCAGGATCCGTTTTTCCGTGCGTTCTACTCCTAACAGCGGGATCATTTCAGCCAGCTCCGGCCCATGTTGATTCCCCGTCAGAGCCACGCGCACAGGCATGTATACCTGCTGTCCTTTCAGCTTATTTTCTTTCTGCACTTTCTTGAAAGTCGCCTTCACGGTATCATGCCCGACTTCCGTCAGGTTTTTCAGTTCGGCCAGCAAAGCCTTTAAAACCAGAGGAACTGTTTCTTCCTGCAGCACTGCCGCCGCGGCCGCGTCCTCAAATTCAAATTCATCATTAAAGTACAGCGCCACCTTTTCCGGGATCTGCGCGCCATAGTCCACCTGGGTCTGCGCCGTAGCCACGACCTTTTTCAGCCATTCTGCCGCATCCCCGGTCTCTTCCCCTGTTAGATAACCGGCCTCTTGCATGAACGGAACCGCCAGCTCATAAAAAGCTTCCGGCGTCATCTTGCGAATATGCTGTCCATTGATCCAGTCTAACTTTTTAAAGTCAAAGACAGCAGGGTTTTTGGCCACCCGTTCCAGAGAAAATTCCTGAATCGCTTCTTCCATGGTAAAAATTTCTTTTTCCCCGGCCGGCGCCCACCCCAGCAAAGCCAGAAAATTATTCAGTCCTGCGGGGATATAGCCCTTTTTGCGATACGCATCCACGGAAGTCGCTCCGTGCCGTTTACTCATTTTCGTATGGTCGGTGCCCAAAATCAGAGAGATATGTCCGAAAAGCGGTTTTTCAAAACCCAGCGCTTCGTATACCAACAGCTGACGCGGTGTGTTGGACAGGTGTTCTTCCGCACGGATCACATGCGTGATATGCATCAGGCTGTCGTCAATCACGACCGCATAATTATAAGTAGGAATACCATCAGATTTTACGATGACAAAGTCGCCGATACCGTTGGAATCAAATTCTACATTACCGCGGACCAGATCGTGTACCACGATTTTTTCGTCCCGGGGCACCCGCAGACGGATCGAAGGCCTGCGGCCCTCCGCCTCATAAGCCTTTATCTGCTCCGGTGTCAGATGGGAACATTTTCCCATATAACGGGGCATCTTCCCGTGCGCGATCAGGTCCTGGCGTTCGGCTTCCAGCTCTTCCGGCGTACAATAGCAATAATAAGCCTTGCCTTCCGCCAGCAGCTGATCCGTATATTTTTTATAAATGTCCAGACGCTCCGTCTGATGGTACGGTCCGTAGGGTCCTTCCACATCGGCGCCTTCGTCCCAGTCCATGCCCAACCAACGCAGAGCTTCTTTAATGTTTTCTTCCGACTCCGGCGTAGAACGTTTCCGATCCGTATCTTCAATGCGCAAGATCAACTTGCCTCCGGTTTTACGGGCCAGCAACCAGTTAAACAACGCGCTGCGCGCGCCGCCTATATGAAATGGCCCTGTAGGGCTGGGCGCAAAACGAACTCTTACTTCTTCTGCCATCTTAACAATCCCTCCAAAATTTTTCTTTAACCGCAGCCAATTCACGCTGCCTTTATGTTGTTATAATCTGTCTTTAACTATTATGCTCTATCTATATATGTATTATACACGGTTCTATCGCCCCGGGACAGTTTCGCCGATCTTCCTTTTGTCCGGCGGTCTAAGCCTGAATGAGGCTGGCAACTGCTTCCGCCGCGATACCTTCACCCCGGCCGGCAAAGCCCAGTTTTTCCGTCGTTGTCGCTTTCACATTCACCGCATCGGCAGCAACCTGCAGATCTTCTGCCACGAGCGCCTGCATCTGTGGAATGAAAGCGGCCAGTTTCGGTGCCTGCGCAATGATCGTTACATCTACATTATTTACCCGCCAGCCTTTTGCCTGAATCATGCGCAAGGCCTCCCGCAACAGTTTTCTGCTGTCGGCGCCTTTGTAGCGCGGATCGGTATCGGGGAAATGACGGCCGATATCACCTAACCCCGCTGCGCCTAACAACGCATCCGTCAGCGCATGCAGTGCCACATCCGCGTCACTGTAGCCTAATAACCCTTTGGCACAGGGGATCGTCACGCCTAAAAGGATCAGCGGCCGTCCCTGTACCAGACAATGCACATCAAAGCCTGTTCCCACACGAAATTGCATAACCTGCATTTCCTCCCGCGTTTCTTTTACCCGGCGCGCGATAATTTCTTCCGCTACTAAGATGTCTTCCGGTGTCGTTATCTTAATATTTTCGTAGGCGCCCTCTGCTACAGCCACCGGTTCTCCCAATGCTTCCACCAGGGAGGCGTCGTCCGTCACCGCAAAAGGATGCTTTTTCACATTGGCATAGGCGCGCCGCAACAGGCCTATCTCAAAAATCTGCGGCGTCTGCACGTTTCGAAGGGTACTGCGCTCCGGCGTAGAGGCCACCAGACCGTCTTCCCGAACGATTTTAACCGTGTCTTTGCTGGGCACCGCCGCAATCGCTGCACCGTATTGTTTCGCCTTGGCCAGAGTACGGTTAAAAACAGCCGCGTCCGCAAAGGGACGCGCGCCGTCATGGACTGCCACATAGCCCGTTTCCGCCGTCACACAAGCCAGGCCATTGGCCACGGAATCCTGCCGCTCTTTGCCGCCGGCGGTCACTTCCCACGACAGTCGCGGAAAACAGCGTTCCTGCTGTTGCGTCAGCAACTGACGCGTAGCTTCAACCTCTCCGGCCCCCACTACTACCACCACATGGTTTACGACTGCGACAGCAGACAGGTTTTTCAGGCACAAGGCCAAAAGAGGAAGACCGCCTACAAGGGCAAAGGCCTTGTTTTTGCCCAGCCCCAGCCGCTTGCCTATGCCGGCAGCCGGTACAATTACCGTTACCCCGTCCTTCATCTTTCCTCCACAGTCACAACCATATCCCGCACCTCATGATCCTTGGGAACTTTGGCAAAAATCATACGTCCCGCCGAGGTTTGCAGTACGGAAGTGACTGCTACCTTAATTTTATTGCCGATATATTTACGACCGCCTTCCACGACGATCATCGTTCCATCCTGCAAATACGCCACTGCCTGCCCGTTTTCCCTGCCTTCCCGCAACAGATAGGCCGACATTTCTTCACCGGGAAGGACAACCGGTTTCACCGAATTAGCCAGATCATTAATATTCAGCACCTGAATCCCCTGAATCGAAGCCACCTTATTCAGATTAAAGTCGTTGGTCACAATTACAGAGCCGGTATCATTCGCCATTGCGACTAATTTTCCATCCACTTCCGGAATCGCCTCGTACTGCAGATCATTTACCACTACAATTTGATCGTTTTCCTGCTGCAATGTCCGGATCAGATCCAGGCCCCGGCGTCCTTTAGCCCGTTTCATAGCATCGGACGAATCGGATAAGCGTTGCAGTTCTTCCAAAACAAAGTTGGGGACGATCAAATTACCCTCCAAAAAACCGGTTTTCAGAATATCGGCAATACGTCCGTCAATAATCACACTGGTATCCAACAGTTTGTTCAAAGAACCCCGTTCTGCAGGCACGGCATCGGAACCAAACGGAATAAAGGCCGAAGGATCCGTTTCCTCGCCTGTTTCCGCCTTCCCTGAGGGCGCATGGAAAGTCTCCTGGATACGTCGGTGATTGAACATGCCCAGGATATCCTTACTTTTCCGCAACGCCACTTTGGCACCTACCAAAGCAAATACAATGCTCAGCACAATCGGCAGATATTGCCCGATGATCGGCAGATGGGAAAAAGGGGCCCCCAGCAGATTTGCCAAAATCAAGCCGACCACTACGCCGATCAGGGTAACAATAATGTCCCCGGAGGGCGCTTTAGCTAAAACAGAAGCCATGATCTCCGAATATTTCAAAATGAATTTAATAATGAACGGAGTGATGACCCAGCCGACCCAGCCAAAGAATAAAACGCCCAGCAACGCAAAAAGCCAGTGAATATAGGAATAACCTAATACGCCCCGGGAATGCACATCATAGCCGATCAAGAATGAAATATGCGGAAGTATCGTTTCCATCAGTATGAGTCCGGTTACAGTCAAAATGATCGCTATGACAAAGGTTAATATTCTTCGCAGCATGTTATTACCTCCTTTCGTAAAATTAATACGCCGAAAAGAATATAATACTCTTCCATTGTACTTATTAAAATATTTTACTACAAATTTACTTCTAATAACAGTACATTTTCAGTAGTTTTTCTGAAAATCACAAAAAAATACAGCCGGATAAAATATCACAGCTGTATTATTGATTGTATTTGTCCGTCAGGCAATGTGCAGCGCCTCGTCAATCCATTTTTCCGCCGTATCAAAGTCGCTCTGTTCCACGACCATGATTTCGCTGGCCAGGATCTGTCTGGCATTGCCAAGCAACCGCCGTTCGCCGGTAGAAAGACGCTTCTCCTGATCCTGGCGGGCCAATATACTGATGACCTCAGCCAACTCCAGCACATCGCCGCTCTTCATCTTGTCAACATAAATCGTGAAACGGCGATTCCAAGTGATGCTTTTAAGGTTGCTGATCACTTTCGTTTCCAACACTTTCTGAATTTCTTCCACCTTTTTGGGCGGACTTACAGGGCGTAAGCCTACTTTTTCCAGATTACACAAAGGAATACGGACTTTCATGTTCCCCAAAAACATGGAAAGTACAAGATATTTCGTAGGCTTTGCATCATATACACGCTCTTCAATTGATTCGACTACACCTGCACCGTGCATAGGGTACACTACATTATCGCCCACCAGAAACATCGTACACCTCCAACCACCGGAAAAAACTTTGCGAGACTGTTTCATAACCAACTATCTCAGATTAGCTATGAATAACCATGCCTGACTATGAGACGCTCACATAAAGCAAAATCATAGTACAAATAAACGCACGTTTTATAATATGTAATTATTATAACACACGCTAGCCCATTCGTCAAAACTTTTTATTGTATATCACTCTATTTACTCTGTCAACTGTTTTTTCTTAATTCGAGATTTTTTTACAATTCTTCCGGTCAAAGAAAATCGCGGCGCCCCCGCAGTTTTACGGAAAAGCGTTTTCACACTTTACCAAACCTGCATGGCACCGCGATTTCAATGTGTTATTTAATTTAGCCGGGTTATGCGGTGAAAATGGCGTTCAATGCCTCTTCCACAGTTTTTACCTGACAAACCTCGCCGGTAAAACCGGCCGGCAGGCGTAATTTGCCCGCAGGAACCACAAAGCGGGTAAAACCCAATTTAGCTGCATCTGTGATGCGTCGTTCCGCCGCGGCCACACGCCGTATCTCACCGGTCAGCCCCACCTCGCCAAAGACCAGGACCTGTTCCGGCACCGGACGGTTGCGATAACTGGATACCAGCGCAGTGATCACCGGCAGATCCGCGGCAGGTTCTGTCACCTTGATTCCCCCCACCACATTCACATAAGCGTCATAGGTGCCAAAATCCATGCCTAAGCGCCGTTCCAGAATGGCTAACAGCATATTGACACGGTTATAATCAAAACCGACGGCAGTACGACGCGGCAGACCATAAGGCGTACGAGCCGCCAAAGCCTGGAATTCGACCATGATGGGCCGGTTGCCCTCCAGACAACCGCCTACTACAGCGCCGGGGACAGGACTTTCCTTTCGTTCCAGAAAAAGCCCGGCCGGGTTGACCACTTCTGCCAAGCCGCCCTGCTCCATAGAAAAAATACCGCACTCTTCCGTAGAACCAAAGCGGTTCTTCAATGCCCGCAAGACACGGAAACTGTAGCTGCGATCCCCTTCAAACTGCAGCACCACATCCACCATATGCTCTAACAGGCGAGGTCCGGCAATATTGCCGTCCTTGGTCACATGACCGATAACCATTACCGCAACGCCGGCAGTTTTCGCAAACCTGAGCAGATTAGCGGTACATTCCCGGACCTGCCCTACACTGCCGGCCGCCGTCTCCAGTTGACTGCTGTACATAGTCTGGATCGAATCGACGATCAAAAGCGCCGGTTTCTCCCGTTCCGCCTGGAGCAGGATCCCGCCCACTTCAGAGGCCGTCATGATCAGCAGCGAATCCGTACATTTGCCCAGGCGACCGGCCCGCATAGCAGTCTGTTCCTCCGACTCTTCCCCGGAAACATAAAGAACCTTGCGCCCCTTTTGACTAAATCGCATAGCCGTATCCAGCAACAGTGTCGACTTACCGATTCCCGGTTCGCCCCCCAGCAGTACCAGGCTGCCCGGGACAATGCCGCCGCCCAGCACCCTGTCGAATTCGTTGATGCCTGTGGTCAGACGCTCTACCGGAGTGGCTGCCACCCGGCTGATAGGCCGGGGGGCTTTGCCTTCCATAAAATTTACATAACCCGTATTTTTAGCAAGCGTTTCCACCTGCTCCGCCAGCGAATTCCAGGTGCCGCATTCCGGGCATTTCCCCAGCCAGGACGCCGTAACATAACCGCAATTCTGACATACATAACTGGTTTTTACTTTGGTCTTAGCCATGCGAACGCTCCTCTTCCACCGGTACCAGCGTTCCTGTCGGTTCTTCTTTGATCCGGGTAAAAGCAAATTCCCCGTTGATCACATCCACTAAGATTTCCTCACCCCGGGAGAAGGTGCCTTCCAGATACAAATCCGCCAGCTTGTCTTCCACCTCTTTTTGCAAAGCACGGCGCAAAGGACGGGCGCCGTACCGAATGTCCATGCCTACCGTCAGCAGCTTATCTTTTGCCGCGGCGGTCATACGCAGGCGCAGACCCGGTTCCTGCAGACGTTTCTGCAGATCTTCCAACATCCGATCCACGATCTGAGCCAAATCTTTTTTGCCTAACGAATCAAAAACCACCGTTTCATCGATGCGGTTTAAAAATTCCGGTCGGAATATATCTTTGATGCCCTGCAGCACCTTTTGTTTCTTATCCAGACTTTCTGCTTCCGCGTTGGCGGCAAAGCCCAAACTATGCTTATCTGCCAGCAGTTCGGCGCAGGCATTGCTGGTCATGATCAGCACGCAATTACGGAAGTCCACAGTAACGCCCTGTCCATCGGTAAGACGCCCGTCTTCCATAATTTGCAACAACAAATTAAAAATATCCGGGTGGGCTTTTTCAATCTCATCCAGCAGCACCACAGAATAGGGATGTTGTTTTACCGCAGTGGTAAGACGGCCACCTTCTTCATAGCCTACATAGCCCGGCGGCGCGCCGATCAGACGGGAGGCGGTATGTTTTTCCATATACTCGCTCATATCAAAACGCAGCAGCGAGCGCTCATCGCCAAACAAATGCTCCGCCAGCGCTTTAGCCAGCTCTGTTTTTCCCACGCCGGTGGGTCCGAGGAATAAGAAGGAACCCATGGGACGATGAGGATCTTTCAGCCCGGCGCGGGCACGGCGCACCGCCTGCGCCACGGCGCGAACAGCCATATTCTGTCCTACGATCCGTTTGTGCAGGCTTTCCTCCAATTGCAGTAAATTGCCGGATTCCGCTGCGCTGAGACGTGTCAGAGGAATATCCGTCCACTGGGAAATGATCTTGCGTACCGTATCGCCATCTACCACAGGGTCGCCCATTTGTCCCGAATAATCTTTCACACTATGGAGCCGGATGGCTGCGCAGGCCTCATCCAAAATATCAATAGCCTTATCCGGCAGATTCCGGTCGGGCAGGTAGCGGTCCGAAAGATGAACCGCAGTATACAGGGCATCCTCCGTCACCCTTACATGATGATACTCTTCGTAACGCCCCCGCAGATACTTCAGGATAGCCAGAGAAGCCGCCACGTCCGGTGCCTCTACCCGCACCGGCTGGAAGCGACGTTCCAGCGCCGCATCTTTTTCAATGCTTCGGCGGTAATCCTCCAGAGTGGTAGCGCCAATGACATGAAGCTCCCCCCGGGCCAGCGCCGGTTTAATGATGTTGGCAATATTCATCGTGCCGTCGCCGCCATTCATGAGCATCTGCAGCTCGTCCATAAAGAGAATGATATTGGGACTTTTCTTCACCGCTTCAATAATATCCCGCAAGCGTTCTTCCAGTTCGCCCCGATATTTAGCGCCGGCGACCACATATCCCAGCTCAAGGGAAAAGATGACCTTATCCTGCAGGAATTCCGGCACTTCCTTTTTAACGATCCGTTGCGCCAGTCCTTCCGCCACCGCCGTTTTGCCTACACCGGCTTCACCGATCAGCACCGGATTATTTTTCGTCCGACGGCACAAGATCCGCATCAGGTGTTCTAATTCTTTTTCCCGACCCAAAACAGGATCCAGTTTATCCTGTTCCGCCAGTTCATTCAGGTTGCGCCCAAACCCCTGCAGCAGCTTCAGTGCTTTACGCTGTCTTTCTTCTTCCTGTTCCTTTTTGGCCTGTGCTTTAAACTTATTCCCTTCCGGTAAAGAGCGGCGGGTGATGAAATCTTCGTGCATCATGCTCTGCACCCGTTTCACCGTAATGCCGAAACGGGCGAGGACCCGGGATGCGATGCCCGTTTCTTCCGCCAAAAGGCCCAGCAGGATATGGCCGGAGCTTACCAGATAAAGACCGTCTGCATCCGCAAAAGATTTCGCATACTCCAGCACTTTATAACCTGCCGGCGTATATTTAACAGGATTGGCATTTTCCACCGCCTTACCCATCCAGGTTTCCAATTCGCCCAAAAGGGTATATTTATCGACACCGCAGTGAATCAACAGGCTGAAGGCCTGGCTTTCCTGCTCTTGCAAAGCCGCCCAGAGGATGTGCTCCGTGCCGATCTCATCCTGCTTGCGCTGCGCTGCCGTACGCCGTGCAACAGACAGAATTTTCTCCGCTGCATCCGTATAAAAGTGATCGGTCAGGTTATTGTCTGAACCGCGATTCTGTTCCGCCATGCGGCGCAAAGGTTTAAACAGCTCTTCCAGAAAATTACGGGCTCCCTCACCGCCCTGTCCCGCCATCACGCCTTCCGTCGCAAATTCTTTGGCGCAGGTATCACAAAGCCATTTACTCACCCGTTTATTATTGACAACGCAGACTACATTCACAGTCGCCTCGCGTTTTTCACAACGTTCACATAACATAATTACCTCCCGGGGCGATGAAACCGTCCTCCCCTGTTCCTGCCCAACTTCCCTTTCCTGCCTGCGTTGAGACTAAAATCAGCCGGCATGGATCATATTCCTTACCGCCTGACGCAGTATCTGACGTTTTTCTTCTTCATCAAGATCCATAATGCTCATAAAATACTGCAAAAGCGTATATTCCCTTACCGTAAGCATATGATTCTTATACCAATAGCGTAAAATTTCTTCTACTTCCGGCTCTTCTTCCTGTTCTTCTACCGGCAATATCCTTACAATACGGATAAAACCGCCGCTGCCCCGTCGGGATTCCACCAGATACCCTTTCTCCGGAGTAAAACGGGTACTCAGCACGTAACTGATCTGGGACGGCGCGCAGGATAGTCGGTCCGCCAGTTCATTCCGCTGCACCAATACTGTATTCTGACTGGCAGCCAACAACTGTCCGACGATAAAGCTTTCGATTGCATCTGCCATATTTTTCATAATGTTCCCACCTTTTTACTACTATTTGCCTTGCGCTTCAATTTTACCAGGCTATCTTTTTGCCGGCGTTACTCTATATTTTATGAATCCAAGGCAGCAATATAGAAAATCATTCTCTATATTGTCTTTATTATATTTGACTTTTTGACTTTATGCAAGCAGGAAAGGGAAACAAATTTGTGAATCGTGATATCTGTTTTCCCTTTATTGCCGTGCCAGCGCCGCTTTCATCAGCCGTTTATAAGTCTCCACCCCCGGTTGATCAAATGCATCCACATCGGCTAATTCCCCCTCGTAAGCGATGCTGAACATCAGGAACATGAGCAGCTGCCCAACATATCTTGGGGTCAGCTCCGGCAATACATAGCGGGCATTCAGGCGTCCGTCTTCCGTAAGCGCCGCTTCATTGGCATCCAAAGCGGCTTTTAACAGACGATGCAGATCCTTGTCCGCATAAAGAGCAAATGCGGAGGCATCCGCAAACGGATTTTTCACTCGCACTGTGACTGCCGGTTTTTTCACTTCCAGAAATTGGACCACCTTATTCCGGGCTCCGTCCTGATGCTGTTGCGTCATGGAGTGCATATCCGTTGTCCCCACGGCCACGATGGGCGTCCTGCCGTAATGAACCGTCCGCCCCTGGCGGGAACGGCGTTTTCCCAGAGACTCTGCCAGCAGCTGCACATACCAGGCCCCTACGCTGGCCAATTGATCGCCATAGCCCATAAAAACTTCCGTATCGGCCCCCAATTTTTCCGCAGCCAGATATTTCAGCGCCGCGTTAAGCAAGGCCGGATTTTCCATACCCTCTGCGGTTTCACACAATTCCGCCATTTCCCGGGCTCCGGCTAAAAGCGCCCGGATATCATAGCCCATTACCGCGCCCATCAGAAGGCCCGGATTGCTGAAAATACAGAACCGACCGCCGATGCCTTCCGGAATTCCCAACACGGGCCAGTTATTTTTTTGTGCCAGACGATATAACAGGGATTGCTCCGGGTCCAGTCCCGTAACGGCCAATACGCCCGTTTTGAATTGCGTCGGATGCTCTTCCATATATTGCAACAGGACCGCAAAAGCCGTCAGCGGTTCCATGGTCGTCCCGGATTTGGAAATCGGGATCAGTTGCACGGACAGCGGTTTTCCGGCTTTTTTCGCCTGCAGCGTTACGTTATCCAACAGCCCCTGTAATGCGACCCCATCCACATTATTGCCGGCAAAATACACTGCGGGATACCCATTTCTGGCAGCAGAAGGCAGTTCGTTCCAATACGGCTTCCCCGCCAGATCAAAGATTACCTTATCCCCCAGATACGAGCCTCCTATACCGATAAATATAGCGGCGTCCACATGATTTTTCCACTCCTGCCCGATCTGTTCCAGACGCCGAATAGATGCCTCATCATTGGGGTTGCCTTCGGCCAGACGAGCCTGGCGGGGAAAATACACCGGTTCCGGCGCGCCATCCTTGGAAAAATGACCCGGAACATAACCGCTGCGGATCATAACTTTTACTGCCTCTTCCGCCTTTTTCACAGCGGGGCGCAGCACTTGCAGATCCTGTTCCGTCAAACGCCCTTCCCCTACCAAATTTTGATACTGAAAAACAAACCCATCCGGAATCCCTGCACATCCTGTCAAAGACATACGTTCTTCTCTCCTGTCCTTTTAAGCTGATCTATTTCATTAAATTTTCTGCTGCACCGCAAAAGGCAAGCCCCTGCACCCGCTTAGCCCCGGCCTGTTTCAGCACCCGGGCTGCCGCAGTAAAGGTGGCGCCTGTCGTAAATATATCATCCGTCAGCACGATAGATTTACCACGAACATCACTTACTGCCGCAAAACAATCCAGTAAATTCCGCCGCCGCTCTTCCGGCGTCAGGCCATACATCGGCGAAGAACAACGGGTACGGCACAATAATGTCTGCCAGCGACCGCCTGTAGCCGCAGCTCGATTCGCAAACAGCAGCGTCGGCAAATCGAACCCCCTTTGCCGTAGCCTTTCCGGGTCAGTGGGTACGCCGCACCAAAGAGACGGCGGGACGAGGTTATCCCCTGCCCTTAGCAACCGCAAGGCCCGCAGCATTTCAGGCGTTTCCCACAAGGCTTCCGCCTCTTCTGCCAACATACCCGGCAGCTGCCGATTGCCGCTGAATTTAATTTTCCGGAAGGCTCTTCTTACCTCTCCTTCATAAGAGAAAAGAAATAATACGCCGTCCAAAGGGTCCTCGGCCGGAAGTGTTTTAAGACAGCGTTGCGCCTTGCGGCACGCCGCGCAAAACAGCCCACTGTCGATCTCACTGCCGCAGGCAGCGCAGACTCGGGGAAACAATATTTCTTTTAATAATTGAAACAGGCCTCTCACCCCATTTTTATATAACTTTAGCTTTGCAGACTCTTTTAGCTGATCCTGATTTTCATCCTGTCTTAATGCTTTGTTCTTCGCTTAACTTTTCTACTTTTTTATATTTTTATCCCATCTCGATGTTTTCATCTCAGAGAACTTTTCTACTCTTTCACAACTACTTTATAACGTCTTTTCCTTTACCAAACTTCGCCGTTTTCCTGCAGCCGATGGGCCAAAAGCGAATAACGGCGGCGCATCCTGTCATTTTCTACCGCGGTCCGCAGCGCCGCTTTCGTTCCTACCAATAATACCTTTTCCTTCGCGCGGGTCACTGCCGTATATAATAAGTTGCGCTGCAGCATTATATAATGGCCGGGAACCAGAACCAGAACCACCTTGGCGTATTCGCTGCCCTGCGATTTATGTACGCTCATCGCATAGGCCAACTGGAGTTCTTCGTTCTCTCCTTCCGCATAGGTCACATATTCTCCATCCGGTCGATCCGGGAACCAGACCTTAATATGGTTGCCGTTAATTTCCGTGATTTTTCCTATATCGCCGTTATACACATCTTTCTCATAATTATTGCGCGTCTGCATCACTTTATCGCCCACACGCAGGACCAGATTTCCCGGATGAGAGACTTCCGCCTTAAAAGGCGCCGCCGGATTAATCCGCTGCTGCAGCAGACGATTCAGATTTTGTACACCGCAAGGTCCCTTATGCATGGGGGAAAGGACCTGCATGTCCTGCCAGCTGCCCTTTTCGGTTTCCTGTTCATATAACGTCGTGATAAAATGCGCCGCCCGTTCTTCATCGGCTTCTTCCACCATCGCAAACTCGCTGTCAGGAATGCATTCCGGCATGGCACCCCGATTGATTTTGTGAGCATTGCGCACAATGGGACTGATCTCGGCCTGACGGAACACCTCTTTAAGGCGCACCACCGGCATTTTTCCGGAAGCAATGATATCCTTTAAGACGGAACCTGCCCCCACGGAAGGCAATTGATCCACATCGCCGACCAGAATCAGCCGACAGCCCAGAGGAATCGCCTCCAGCAAATGATATAACAACACAATATCCAGCATGGACGCTTCATCTACGATCACAGCCTGAGCTTCCAGCAGATCCTCTGAATTTTTACCGTATTCACCCGTCACGTTATATTCCAGTAAGCGATGTACCGTCTGGGCTTTTTCTGCGGCCGCCGCTTCCAGACGCCGGGCCGCCCGTCCTGTGGGGGCCGCCAGCAAAACCGTACAACCGGCCCGTTTTAACACCGATAAAATGCCCTTGATGATCGTCGTCTTACCGGTACCCGGTCCGCCGGTTAAGGCAAACACACCGTGCTGCAAAGAAGAACGGATTGCCTCTTTCTGGGTTTCCGCCAGCGTGATCTCCGCTTCCTTTTCCCAGTCCGCCATAATTTTTTCAGAATCCACTTTGCCCAGACTGTCAGGATGATCCCGCAACAATAGTAACATCCGCGCCGCTTCTTTTTCGGCCCGGTATAAATATTCCGGATAGACCAGGCATTGTCCCCCCACAGTCGCAGTACGGATCATGTCCGCCTGCAGCATCCGGTTAAACACTTCTTCCACCTGACCATATTCCAATTGGAGCAGCTGAACCGTTTTGCGGATCAGCTCCTCTTCCAGAATACAGGTATGCCCTTCCGTCACCGCCATGCTCAAGGCAAAGCCCATGCCTGCGCGGATCCGCTCTGCGGAAGCCAGATCCAGTCCCAGTGACATGGCAATCCGATCCGCTGTTTTAAAACCGATCCCTTCAATATCTTCCGCCAGGATATACGGGTCCGCCTTGATCCGGGTGATTGCCGTATCCCCATAAGCGGCCTGCAGCTTCGCGGCATAGTTGCCGCTGACGCCGTTTTCTTCTAAAAAAAGCATCAGTTCCCGTAAATCTGAAATTTCGCTGTAGGACTGCCCGATGGCTTCCGCCTTTTTTGATCCGATACCGGGTACTTCCGCCAGTCGTTCCGGAAAAGATTCCAACACGGTCATTGTTTCCGTACCAAAATGTTCCACAATGCGGGCGGCCATTGTTTTGCCGATGCCTTTTACCGCACCGCTGCTCAGAAAGCGTTCCATACCCGTTACAGAGGAAGGTTTGACCGGCTGGTAGGAGCTCAGTTTGAACTGCTGGCCAAAACGCGCATGCCGCACCCATTCTCCCGCACCCCGGATCATTTCACCTAAAAAAGGAGCCTGCCCCCGATACACGGCTGTCACCATTCCCAGGGTAGGACTCTTCATGCGAAATACGCAAAATTGATTGTCTTCACTTTGAAAAACCAGCGATTCCATCGTACCTTCCAATTGTTCCATGCGCTGACTCCCTGATTCATTCTATTTTAATATTATACCACGAAATAACAGGAATAACATGCTTCAACCTGATATTCGTACAATTTCTCTTTTGACAACGCCTTATACCTTTGCTATAATCTATCCATGAAAAACGTAGCAAAATTCAACTTAAACACAGAACGGGCAGGCATGCCTGCTGTCAGTTTTAAAAGGAGCGATATTTTGAACACAGGTTTATTGATCACCGCTGATTTATACAGCTGCGCCGAAGATGCATTGGAAACAGCAGGCCTTCAGGAGACGCTGAAAAACTATGCCAAAGAGCAAGGCATGGAAATGAGCAGCCTTCGATTAGAAAACGAAGGTGATAACCTCTTCGGCCTTTATGCAATCTGCCGGCAAGGTCATATTGTGCTGCACATCAATAATGAGACAGGCTATGTATCTTTGGACGTCTACTCTTACTGTCCCGGCGCCAAACCGGAAAAACTGGTACGGGAAATGTGTTCTTTTCTTGCCCCCGATAAACTGAAGATCACCTATGTGGAACGTGGTGATTTCGGCAAAAAGACGGACATGAAGCCCCGGCGCCGTAATCGTACCCGCAATATTTCCCGGGTACGAAATATGACCAAAAGTTTCAGCCGGCTTATGTTTAAGCCCAAGTCTTTATAAGTTTACGATTTGCCGGCTTTAAAAGTTTTTCAAATCGTCCGAATAAAGTGAATAAGACAAGTGGATAAATAAAACAAAAGGCTCCCTGTAAAAGCAGTTATACTTTACAGGGAGTTTTTCTGTCACATTACGGATTCTTACAGTCTATGATTCTTACAGTCTATTCTTCAGTTGCCGCGGTAACTCATAAAGGCGGAATCGCCATATTTCACAATGCAGTTCCATACTACCAGACCTTTGCGGACGTCCATTTTTTCCACATTATTAATCAAAGAACTGCCTGACACGGGATAAGTCCGCCCATTATAAATAACCTGACGGATAAAATATAAGTCAGATGTTTTCACATCAAACGTTACTATGCCTTTCTCATCGGCAACCGCTTTCAGATCTTTGGCCAGGGTAGTGTTGTAGACCATGGTCGCCCCCGGCAGTGGAACCCCTTCGCCGGTCATAAACAGATACACTAATTTAGCGGTACCGGCTTTACGCAGCATCTGCGCATCTTTAGTGTACTGATTCTTATAAGGATTTGTCTCTCGTCCTCCCGCAAAACCGGTCACAGTAAAGCAAAGCAACAGCATGGTCAACAAAGCAAAAATAGCAATACGTGTCTTTTTCATCGGTTTACCTCCTATTTTTCCAGCTCACCTAAAATTACTTCGTCTTCATCCCCATCTTCCTGCAGCGTGACTTCGATTGTCTCGCGGCGGGCAGTGGGAACATTTTTACCTGCGTAGTCTGCGCGAATGGGCAGTTCCCTGTGACCCCGGTCGATCAGCACCGCCAGTTGGATCGTCTCCGGACGCCCCAGGTCGATCAGCGCATCCAGCGCAGCCCGGATTGTCCTGCCGGTATACAATACGTCATCCACTAAGACGATATGTTTCCCGGTTAAATCAAAATCGATTTCCGTACCGCGGATCACCGGATTATAACCCATCGTGGTCAGGTCATCGCGATACAGCGTAATATCCAATGAGCCTACAGGAATTTCTTTGTTTTCAATTTTTTTAATTTCCGCCGCAATGCGCCGGGCCAGCGGTACGCCCTTTGTCCGAATACCAACCAGAACCACATGGTCTACGCCCCGGTTTTTCTCCAGAATCTCATGCGCAATACGTACCAGGGCTCGACGGATTCCATCTGCGTCCATGATCGTGGTTTTTTTTATGACATTTTTCATATCCAGCACCTCGTTATCAAAATTGCCCGTTACGCAAACGGGTTAAAATCTTTTTCATATCTTCCGGCAAAGGGGCCTCAAAGCACATTTCCTTCCCCGTACGGGGATGAAGGAAGCGCAGCGTTTGCGAATGAAGCGCCTGGCCGTTGATCGCAAAGGGCACCTTCATAGGCGAGTACTTCGGGTCCCCAACCAGAGGAAACCCCAGGTATTCCATATGCACCCGGATTTGATGGGTACGTCCTGTCTGCAGACAACAGCGAACGACGGTAAAACATCCGTAGCGTTCCAACACCTCATATTCCGTAACCGCGTTTCTGCCGCCTTCCTGGACCACCGCCATTTTTTTACGGTCGTTCTTATCCCGGTCAATGCGGGTTTCAATCACGCCTGCATCTGTCTTAACATTGCCCCGGACCACACACAGATAGGTCCGTCTTGCTGTCTTTTCCTGAATCTGCCGGGATAAAGCCAGGTGCGCCGCGTCATTTTTGGCTGCAATCATAATACCGCTGGTATCTTTATCCAGTCGATGCACAATGCCAGGACGGATCACGCCATTGATGCCGGAAAGGGTTTTGCAATGGTACAACAACGCGTTGACCAAAGTTCCTGTATAATGATTGGGCGCCGGATGGACCACCATCCCTCGCGCCTTATTCAGCACGATCACATCGTCGTCTTCGTAAAGAATATCCAGCGGGATGTTTTCCGGCCGGGCTTCCAGTGTTAAAGGCGGGGGAAGCTCCACCTGCAGCACATCCCCCGGCTTCACCTTATAATTAGGCTTAAGCGCCTTATCCTGCTTATGCACTCGCCCCTCATTCAGCAGCGTCTGTACATGCGAACGGGTCTTGCCCATCTGTTCCGACAGGTACAGATCCACACGTTTTCCCTGTTCCGCCGGGTCCACAGTGAATGTTTGCAGCTCCTGCGTCTCTTCTATTTGATTCAGCCTGTTTTCTGACTGCTGCGTAAGATACTCCATAAAATTAAACCTACTCCTGTGCAGATTGCAATGTCTGCTACATTAAACACCGGCCAGATGCGAAAATCAAAAAAATCTATGACCAGACCGGTTTGCGCCCGATCCCACAGGTTGCCCAGGGTACCGCCAAGAAAAAGCCCTGTACCCGCCCGGACCGGAAAAGGTTCCGCCAAAATCTCCCGGCGCAGCCACCAAACTGCGATGAGAGCCGCACAGCCCACTGCCAGAAAAAATCCCCGGCTGTGGGGAAACATGCCGAAGGCTGCCCCCGGATTCAATACGTAAGTAAGGTGAAAGATATTTTCCAACAGAGGCAGGCTTTCCCCTTCTGTCATTCTCGTCGCCACAGCCCACTTGGTAATACGATCCAAAAGCAACACCAGAAAAGATAACCAAAGTAAGATCATCAGGCACTCCTGTTTTTTCATTTATTCCCCTGCCTTAATCTTCCGCACAGGGAATCATCTTCTTTATTATAACAAAAACCCCGTTGCCTGTCAGTAAGCAACGGGGAAAGTTTTAGTAAGGTACGACGATCAATACATTACTTTATTCGCGATAACCAGACGCTGGATCTGGTTCGTGCCCTCGTAGATTTGCATGATCTTCGCGTCACGCATACGCTTTTCCGCAGGATTTTCTTTGGAATAGCCATAGCCGCCCATAATCTGTACTGCATCAGTGGTCACCTGCACTGCCACATCCGCTGCATAGCATTTTGCCATGGCGGCTTCTTTGGTAAATACTTCACCTGCGTCACGCATACTGCAAGCGCGATATACCAAAAGCCGGGCCGCGTCTACTTTCATGGCCATGTCCGCCACCATGTTCTGCACCATCTGGAAAGAGGCGATCGGCTGACCAAACTGTTTGCGTTCTTTGGCATAGGCTACCGCCATATCCAACGCCGCCTGGGCCAACCCCACTGCCACAGCCCCCACAAAAGGACGGGCCGAATCCAGTGTCTGCATGGCAATACGGAAGCCCTGCCCTTCACGTCCTACCCGGTTTGCTTCCGGAATCACTACATTATCCAAAATCAACTCGCAGGTGTTGGACGGACGAATGCCCATTTTATCTTCTTTGCGGCCTACTTTAAATCCCGGCGTTCCTTTAGGCACGATAAATGCGGTCAGCCCGCGGATGCCGCCGTCTTTACGGGTATTGGCAAAAATCAGATAGATGTCGGCAATACCGCCGTTTGTAATAAAAGCTTTTGTTCCGTTTAAGATATAGGTACCGTTTTCTTTATCATGTACCGCACGGGTAGCCACGCCGCCTGCATCGGAACCGGCACTGGGTTCCGTCAGCGCAAACGCGGCCAGCCCGCCTTCATTTAAAATATCGCACCACATGCGTTTTTGCTCATCGTTGCCGGCAAGCAATACCGGGGCGGTAGCCAGTGAATTGGCCGCCATAGAAGTAGCAACGCCGGCGCAGCCTTTGCCCAGTTCCTCATACATCATGGCAACGGTCACGCTGTCCAGACCCAGTCCGCCGTATTCTTCAGGAACAATTACATTCAATAAGCCCATGTCCGCAGCTTTCTCGAACAATTCAGGACGAGTTGCATTTTCTTCATCCATCGCGCCTGCAATGGGGGTAATTTCTTTCTCTACAAACTCGCGCACCATTTCCTGCAATTCGAGTTGCTCTTCGGTAAACAAAAAATTCATTGTCATCCTCCTAAAATACGGGCTTTGGTAAACGCCACAGCCACACATCGTATCGGAACAGAATGCATCCTCTGCAACCAATGCTTTTTGTATTTTATCATATGTCTACTTATCTGACAACAATATCAATTAGAAAAATTTCAGATATTTCACGCGGTCTCTTTCTTAATCAATGATATTTTGCTTGTAATCATGATAGAGCCGGTGAAGTTCAAGCTGCAGTTCCTGCATTTCCAAAAATTTAGCGGAGGCCTTCGCATAATCTCCCGTTTCAATCCCCTTTTGAATCTGAGTAAAAATACAGGGTTTTCGAACAGCATCTTTTGCCAGTTTTTCCCGCACTTCCTGCACTTTTTCCCAGGCCGCATCATCAAACGCAGTGCCATTCTTCTCATCGTGCAGCTTTTTAGCAGAAATTACATCACAGCGCACTTCCGGAATCAACCGGTTAATCAGCTCTGTTTTCCAGCGGATCAGCGCCCCTTCGCCAAACGAATGAAGGACTTTTTCATTGAAAATATCTCCCTGCATGATTACTTTTTTCTTTTCCGGGAATTTTTTCCAGCCCTGCATATTTTCCCACACGGTAGCGGGCGGTTCACCAAACAAATGGCTCCGCTCTTCCGCGGTAAAGGCCTCAAACACATCTTCTTCAGTCCGGTACTCCCGTTCCTGTTCCAGATAAAAGCCTTTTTCACCAGTTTTTTTGGAGATTTCTTTTTCCAGCTGTTTTAAAGAATATTTTCCTGCCACGCAGGCTTTAATGCCATCCAACGCCGCCAGATAAAAAGCGGCAATGGCAATATACGTATTGGTATAAGGGTTCGGCGAACGCATTTCGATCCGCGTAGCCAGCGGATTATCCAGATCGCGGATCAGTCCCGCCAAAATTGTACGGTTACGGGAAGGGATCTTCGGCGCCAGCCCCAGGGAAGTTACTACACAGACAGGCGCTTCAAATCCGGGTTTCAAACGGTTAAAAGAATCTGTTGTTGCGGAAATAAAAGGATTCACCGCTTCATAATTTTTTAAGATGCCCATTAAAGCACCGTACCCCAACGCAGATAAGAAATCTTTATCCATATCGGAAGGGGCGAACAGATTGACAACCTTGCCGTTTTTCATTTTAGCCGCAATGCCCACATGGGTGTGTTCGCCGCTGCCGGCCACACCCGGGATGGGTTTTGCCTGGAAAGAAATATCCAGACCATTCAGACGGAACAACTCTTTGATGACGATACGGGCCAAAATTTCATTATCTGCCGTTTGCAGCCCTACGCTGTATTTCCAGTCAACTTCCAGCTGTTCATTAATATGGGTCATATGACCGTCAGCATCAATTTGACCTTTAACGCCGCCGCATTCTTTATGCCCCATTTCCGGTTCCAGCCCGTACCATTCCAGCATTTCAATGCTCTGTTCCAATGCCGTGCGGACGTTGCCCCGGGTACGCTGCCAGTACATTTCCTGCATTACCTGGGAAGAAGAAAGAGCTTCTATGGGTGAGTGTTCACTGGGAGATTTTACCCAGAATTCCAATTCTGTGGCCGTGGTAAAAATAATATGTTCGATCTCTTTTACATTTAACTTTTCCAGCCCCGGCATATGAGGATATTGCTTAAATAACGCCAGCAATTCCGTTTCTACATAAGTCAGGGTCTTTTTGAGGATCGAACGGGAATCCACATAGTCCCCATTGTGAATCAAAAAGCACGGCAGACGCAGTGTACCTACCATATTGCCGTAGTCATCAAAATGTTCATAATTATAATCTACATACCAATTTACATCCCGGTCCACTTCCATATCGACCCGGGCATCATTTAACGTAGCAATACCGGGCAGCACCACGGAAGAACCGTCAGTCTGGGCTGCGCTGCCATTTAAAAACTTATCCAGATCTTCTAAAAAAATGTTAATGGGTATCTTCTCGTCCGTATCATTTCCGGCCAGATCCACCCCCATCAGAGATACATACTTGACTTCCTTGTGATCGGACAAGATTCGTAATAAAGATTCCTTAGTCTGTTGCGAAGGTTTAATTACATAAAGCAGTTCTTTTTTTCTCATACACGATTCGGCTAAAATACGCCTTTCCCCCTTTACCTCACCGGAAAAACAAAACAATGCGGCGGCCTGACGCGCCGCCATACATAACGTCATAACAGAGTAATAATAATATTTATTGTAACAAATATAGGCCTGTTCTTGCAACTGTCTTTCTGCCTTTTCCGCCGGGTTTGTAACACGCGGAACAATAGTTGCCGCCGCTGATTCCATGCGTATTGCAAAAGCAGAAATTTACCTTTTTCAGGAACACAAAATCGCAAGCACCTCTTCCAGACGTTCGTATTGACGCCCGCCTAAGCCGATTGCTTCGGCAATTTTATCCAAAGACTGCACCCCGTTGCGCAGCCGCGCTTCGGTAAAACGGGCGCTGTCCCTTTTCCACAGATTGATCACAAAGGGAGACTTACGGCTTTGCTCCGCGATTTGCGAAGCGGAATAGCCCAACCGCTCCCCTTCCTTAACCATAAGCAGATTTCGCAGATTGGCGGCTATACGGGCAATGATCATCACAATGAAAGTATTTTTTTGTTTTTCTTCCGCCAGCAGCTGTAAGACCAAAGAAATATCCTTCGCCACAATCGCATTATTTAAAGCGAATGCCCCGGCTTCCGGCAAAGCAGAAAAAAGCAGGTCCACGTCTTCCGCCGTCCAGTTTTTCCGTTTTCCTGCATACACCGCGACTTTCTCAACTTCTTTAGACAACAGCTGCAAGGGTGGATTATCCACCGTCGCCAGATATTCCTGAATCCGGTTAATCGCCTCGCCGGTAAAAGTTCCTTTATGCAACGCGGCCTGTTGTACCAGCCAGGTGGGCAAGGTACGGCTATCCACGGGAGAACAGTCCACAAACGCAGTCTCCTTTTGTAAAAATTTAGTCAGCTTTTGTCTGCCGTCCATTTTTTCGCTTTGCAGGATCACGGTACAAAAATCCGGTACATCGGTCAGGATGCGCTGAAACCACTCCTGTTTTCCTTCCGGGGCAGTGCCTTTATTCTTACCCCTGCCCTTGCCGGCAGCAACTTCACTTCCGGATTTTGGATTCAAAAGCTCTTTATCAGTGATCAGTACCACTGTACGTCCTCCAAAAAAAGGATATGTATTCACCAGGGTTTCCAATTTGCGGAGATCCGTTCTTTCCTCAAATAATGTGATTTCCCGGCTTTCTTCCGGAATATCCGTAAAAATAGCATCCAACAGCGTATGCCGGACCAGATCCCGGTAATAAATCTCTTCCCCGGCAATGGTCACCGCCGTAGGAATCGCGCCGCTTTTAAGCTGTTTAATAAATGCATCCGGTGTCGACCCTTGCCTCTTTGCTTTCATTCCATCCCCGTCCCGTCTTTTAGCGAACTAATCTTCTGTCACTTGTCAGAAACGGATCAGCCTGTGTCTGCCCGATCCGTTTCTATATTTTGCTTTTTATTATACCACTATACCACGGAGGACGGTATAGGAAAATAGCCTGCTCTCCGGGCAAAAAGAATTACCGCAAGGCAGCGCCTTGCCTCCAAAGCGTCAATAATGAAAGAATCACGGCGGTGATATTGACAAGCACGCAAGACAGTTCCCTGCCTTAAAAGTGATCCGGTTGATAACGATAGCTGTACCAGCGGATCCTATCTTTGTGCAGCTCCACCTTAAGCGAACCCATCAGGTCTGTCCGCAAAATGAGGCTCCCGCTGTCCCGCAGCCGTTCCAGCGCACCCATCGCAGGATGCCCGTAACGATTGTTCCTGCCACAGGAGATCACGGCAATTTGCGGACAGATATGCCGCAGGAAAAAAGGCGAAGAGGAACCGTCCGAACCGTGATGACTGACTTTCAGGACTTCTGCCGGCCGGAGTCGGTCTCTGGCCATTTCCTCTGTTTCCATCCCTGCATCGCCCGTAAATACCAGAGAATGACCATCACAGAACAATTGCAGGATCAGAGACGCTTCATTCATGCTGTCTGCCGGCGGGCCGTTGTCGCCTCCCACCGCCGAGGCCACAACAATGCGGCAATCCCCGATTTCCCGTACATCTCCTTTTTGCAGATACTCCACCTCCGTTGCCTTTCGTTTCCTGAAAAGGCCGGTTAAAAAACGCCTGTTTTCGACGCTCGCGGCCAATAAATTCAATAATTTCTGCACATCTCCTGATGCCGCCGTGCAATTCCCCAAAAATACCTTATCCACAAAAAACTCCCGTGCCACATAAGGAGCGCCGCCCGCATGATCGTGATCCCCATGGCTGAGACATAGGACATCCAGTTTCGTCACCCCCAGATAACGCAGATAAGGGGCCAGCACCAGGCGCCCGATATCTGCCGTTTCCCGGAGACCGCCGGTGTCGATCAGAATATGTTTTCCTGCCGGAGTCCTTACCAGCGCCGCATCCCCCTGCCCCACATCCATGAAATAAACAGTCAGCGGCCGGGGCAGCAGAAGCGGAAATGCCCAGAATAGCAAAAACAACGCGGCGGTCAGTCTGAGCCAGTAACTGCGCCACTTTCCTGTAAAATGCAAAAACGGCCCCACATCCAGAAAACCTGCCAGAAAGCCCCAGTAACAAAGAGAGCGCGGTATGCCCCAGTCCGCCACATCCAGCACGGCAAAAGGCAGTTGCTCCAGCAGTTTGCCGGACGCAATCACGCCCTGCACCAGCGTTTCTGCCACAGACAAAAAACACTGGCCTGTTGCCCAGCCGCAGCTAAGGCAGAGCAGGCCGGGCAAAAAAGTCAAAGCGGCAAGTTCCAGTGCCGGAAGCAGCAAAACGTTACTCAACACAGCAATAAGGGAAAGGCGATGAAAATAAAACACGGTAAACGGAAGGGCGGCAAGCTGCGCCGTCAGCGAGATCCCCAACAAAGAGCGCAAACTGTCCGGCCATCGCTCCGGTACATAGGCGGTAATTCGCTTTGCCGCAACAAGCAACCCTGTCACTGTAATAAAAGATAATTGAAAGCTGATGTCCGCCAGCCATAACGGTTTAACCAACAGCATTCCCCAGGCAGTCAGCAGCAATAAATGAAAAGAAGAAATCTGCCCGCCCCGCTCCTTACCCCACAAAAAAGCGGCAGCCATAATAGTGGCCCGCAATACAGCCGGGCGCAACCCGCAGAAAAAAGCATACAGAAATAAAAAGAAAAGGATACCGTAAAAACGTATTTTTCGCGGCAACGGGCGCAGAAGCACCCATAAAAAAGCGGTAAGAAGAGTGACATGAGTACCGGATACCGCCAATAAATGCGCCATTCCGTTATTGTGAAACACATCGGCATCTTCTTCGTTCACCCCCTGATATCCGCCAAATAGAATACCGGGAAGGATCAGCCCTGCCTGCGTCCGCAAATGAGCGGCAGCCAGTGTACGAAGCCGCTGTGCCAGCGCAACCGGACGCCGCCAGAAAGATAAAGGCCGGCCGACAGGTTTTACAGCGGCGCAGGGCAGCGACATTCTTCCATAAATGCCGGCGACCCCGGCGGCCAGATACCCATTATATGTGCCGGGATTCCGCAAATACACCAACTCATCCAATTTCCCTGTAATTTCTATTTTTGCCTGCAACAGGCGATTCAAAAGCTGCCGTTCCGTAAGCAGGTGAGGGGACTCATCTTCCCGATTTGTTGTCCCGGTTTTAATAAATAGCCTCACCTTCCCACGCAGCGGCCTTTCCGCACAAAGTATCCCACTGATCCCCTCCCGCTTTATTTTCAGGCTGTCCGGTTCCATCTCCCCCTGCACCGTGATCTGCCGACCCATATATGGACGCCAGAGCGACTGGGGACGCTGCGCCTGACAACTGAGCCAGAAACCGCCTAATGCGATGCCGGTAAAAAGCAAGACAAGAAGCCATTTCTGTTTCCTGTAATCCGGACTCAACCTGCAGGCAAGCAAAAAGGCGAACGCCAAAACGCTGCCGGCTACAGGCGGTGCTTTAGCCGGATATAGTCCCGCCAAATCCCCTGCGCAAAAACAGACGAATCCGGCTAAAAGCCAGTATCGAAACATGTTCTTGCCAACCTTTCTTAAATTATTTACAATAAATATATGAAAATAAAAGTAAAACGCTACACAGCAATGCTAAACACAATGTCACATACGGCGCGCCGCAGTTTTTTGCAAAATCTGCGCCACAATACAAAATACAGCAATACAAAAGAGCAACAACACAAAAATGTAACAGCACAGAAATGCCACAATACAAAAGAGCAGCAACACAGAAATGCAACAACACAGAAGCACCATAGCACAGAAGGAGGGTTTCCCCATGATCTCGTCCCAAAGACTGAAAGAGCAACTCGCACATTTGCAGACGCTGACCACACCGGAGGGCAAAGGTATCAACCGACTGGCCTTTTCCGATGCCGACTGGCAAGGCCGTGCCTACCTTATGTCCCTGATGCGGGAGGCAGGCCTTGTTCTGCGCACCGATGCCTTTGGCAATGTAATCGGACACCGGGCAGGCAAAAACGAAGCCTTACCGGCTATTATGTGCGGTTCCCACGGAGACAGTGTACCGGAAGGCGGCAACTATGACGGCATCGTCGGTATCCTAGCCGGTATCGAAGTGGTCCGCAGTATGCAGGAAGACGGGTTTATCAATGACAGACCGCTGGAGATCGTTCTTTTCATGTGTGAAGAAAGCAGCCGTTTTAACTCCGCCACCCTGGGCAGCAAAGCCATGCGCGGACACCTTACGGAACAAGATTTACGGCGTTTACGGGACAAAAACGGCAACACCTTGTATGACGTATTAAAAGAACGGGATCTGAAGCCGGAGCAACTGGCCTCCGCTTTCTATACCAAGCCGTTGACCGCTTTTCTGGAGATTCATATCGAGCAGGGCAAAGTACTGGAACATGAGCAGTTACAACTGGGCGTGGTCACCGGTATTGCCGCCCCCACCCGCTTAAAGATCCATTTCCACGGCAATGCGGATCACAGCGGCGCTACCCCGATGCACTTACGGCACGATGGCCTATGCGCTGCGGCGGAGACCATTTTAGCAGTAGAACGGATCGCTTCTGTTCCTACTCCTGAAACCTCTTCGGTAGTGGGAACCGTAGGTGTGGTAGAAGCGACTCCCGACGCCCTGAATGTCGTTCCGGGAGAAGTTACCATCGGCATCGATATCCGCAGCATCTCCCCGGAAAAGAAAAAAGCTGCGGCGAAAGCGGTAAGGGAGCAGACAGAAAAAATCTGTCGACAAAGAAACATCCCTTATACCGTAGAAGAATTAAATGACGATCCGCCTGTCAAACTGGATCCCCGCATGGTGGAATTTCTTTCCCAATGCTGCCGGGACCAGGGGAAACGCTATAAACAGATGCCCAGCGGCGCAGGTCATGATGCTATGCATTGGGCCGGGTATACCCCTACGGGCATGTTATTTCTACCCTGCAAGAACGGCATCAGCCATAATCCGGCTGAATCCGCCACGCTGGAGGATATCACCGGCGCCACGCAGGTACTGGAGCAGGCCATCCGCAAACTTTGCGGCAGGAAAGAACTGTTGTAAACCGGGCAAAGCATCAGGCCTTTAAGCTCTACGCTCCTCTCGGAATATTGCGGGAAACTTGCTGCTCCAACAGCCACGATTGTACTGCCTATCGTACAGCCTTACAGTAAATCATCAGATTGTCACCTGGTGTCGCAGTTTCTCCAGTTTTGCCGGGCCGATACCCGCCACTTTTAACAGGTCTTCAATACAGCGAAACCCATACCGGGTCCGATAAGCGACGATGCGTTTCGCTGTCGCCGGACCGACCCCCGGCAACAGGGTAAGTTCAGCCTCGGAAGCCGCGTTTAAATTAATCAGGGCGGCACGTTCCCCTTCATCCCCCCGAAATCCCCTGCCGTTTTCTTCTTGCGGAAGAAGGCGGCCCTTTTTATGCGTTTTTCCCTGCGCCTCCATTTGCTCCCGGTCGGCCAGAGGATCCGATTGCCCACTCACAGTTTCCCTGACTTTTCCCGCTTCTTCAGCCGGGAAAACGCCCTGCCTTACCGTTTTTCCCCGAGGTTTTTCTGCCTGCAATCGTTTCCAGCGCGCTTGGGACATACGCGGTATTTTAATATGCGTTCCTTCTTTACAGACCTTGGCCAGGTTGACCCGATCCATATCTGCTTCTTCCGTAATACCCCCGGCCAATAAAATCGCTTCCTGGGCGCGGCTCCCTTTCGGAACACGGTACAGGCCCGGTTTTGCCACAGCGCCGCTGATGCACACCGTCACTTCTATTGTCTGTACAGGCGACACAGCACCCTGCGCCGCGCTCTGCCGCGCCTGCTGCTCTGCCTCCTCCCGTCCTCCATCCCACCAGGCTGCCAGACAGCACAGAAGGATACTGACACCGATCCACAGTAGCTTTTGTATTTTATTTTTCTCCAATGCGCACATCCTTTCCATCATTCCCTTTTCAGATCCGGGGGTTCCTCTTGCTCTAAGGAACAAGGCAGACCCAATCACTTTCTCTGCTGTTCCGGTTTGCGGCTTTCATTCCCATTGTGCCTCCTTATGCGGTCCTATGCCCCGATCTGCTGTCCTTATGCAAAATAACAAAAAAGACGAAGCCCCGTTTTGCGCAGCCCCCAAACACCCGGAACTTTGCAAACGATAGTTTCGTCCTTACACTACGCCAATTTTCATCATCTCATCTCCTTTTTTCCTTTACCCATACCACCCATGCCTGTCAGCAACTTTGCATCGATCCTATCGGTAAAAAACAAAAGTATGGCAGGGACACAGGTTCATGCGCACCTGCCATCATTCTATTCAATTAATTCACTTGCATCATTACTTGCGCGGTAAGTTTACCCTGCTGTTGCGCAACAACCTGGCGGTGCTATGCCCTGCCGGCCTTACCTTCTTTAGTACTTTATCTCTTGCTGTTTATTTGACTACCACATTAACCAGATGCCCCGGTACCGCAATCACCTTACGCACCGTTCCTGTACCGATCAACTCTTGAATATGCGGATCCTCCAGGGCCAGTTTTTCCAGCGCCGCTTTATCAATTTCCGCCGGCACCATAATCCGCCCGCGGACCTTGCCATTGATCTGCAAAACAATTTCTACCTGATCCACTTTCAGCGCCGTCGGTTCAAAGGCCGGCCAGGCTTGCTCATGTACACTGGAAGAAGCGTCAATGACGCTCTGCCATAATTCTTCGGTAATATGAGGCACGAAGGGAGCCAGAAGCCGTAAAAGGCCGCTGACGGTTTCATACACCAAGCCCGCGTTATACTCTGTTTTAGCTTCTTTATACGCATACATGGCGTTAACCAGTTCCATCAGAGAGCTGATTGCCGTATTGAAATTGAAACGCTGCTCGATATCCTCCCCCACCTTCTTAATCGAAGCATGGAGCGCACGCCGCAGATCTTTATCGGCTTCATCCAGCGCTGCGGCATCGTAACGGGTCACTTTCTGCCCTGCCACATCCTGGAAATGGGCTACGATGCGCCAGACACGATTCAGGAAACGGAAACTGCCTTCTACCCCCTGATCGCTCCATTCCAATTCTCTTTCCGGCGGCGCCGCAAACAAAATGAATAAACGAGCCGTATCCGCACCGTATTTACTCAGAATCTCTTCCGGTGAAACCACATTTCCCAAAGACTTGCTCATCTTCGCCCCGTCTTTGATCACCATGCCCTGGGTCAGCAGGTTGGCAAAAGGTTCGTCATAATCCACCAATCCTTCATCCCGCAATACTTTCAGGAAGAACCGGGAATAAAGCAAATGCAGGATTGCGTGTTCAATACCGCCGATATACTGATCGACGGGGCCCCAGTAGGCATTCAGTTCTTTCGCAAAAGGCGCCTTGTCATTTTTCGGGTCGGTATAGCGCAGATAATACCAGGAAGAACACAGGAACGTATCCATGGTATCCGTTTCACGTACTGCATCTCCGCCGCACTTGGGGCATTTACAATGCAAGAAGCTTTCACTGGTGGCCAGCGGTGATTTCGCGCCGGCATTAAACTTAACATCTTCCGGCAACAGAACAGGCAGCTGTTCTTCCGGTACCAGCACTTCACCGCAATGAGGGCAATAAATGATGGGGATCGGAGCCCCCCAATACCGCTGACGGGAAATCAGCCAGTCCCGCAGACGATAATTGATACGGCGCCTGCCTATGCCAAGGGCTTCAATTTCATCACTGATCGCCTTCATGGCCTCGGTATTTTTCATCCCGTCAAACTTGCCGCTGTTGACCAGAACGCCTTCCGCTTCATAGGCTTCCGTCATATCCTCTAATTGTAAATCCCGATCGGCCGGTTTAATGACCAAAATCTTCGGAATATTATATTTCGTGGCAAACATCCAGTCGCGCTGGTCGCCGGTAGGCACACCCATGACTGCGCCGGTACCATAATCATACAGCACATAATTGGTGATCCAGATCTGCACCTGATTGCCGGTCAACGGATGGACACAGTCAAACCCGGTATACATGCCTTCCTTCTCACTGGTGCTGGAAGTACGTTCAATATCGCTGGTATTACGAACTTTATCGCAGAAAGCGCGCAGCTCCGCTTCGTTAGGATTCCTTTCCAGAATTTTATCCACGATAGGATGCTCCGGCGGCACTACCACAAAGGTGACGCCCATGATCGTATCCGGCCGGGTCGTATAAACCGGCAGCTTTTCCTGCAAAGCCGGCACGTCAAAGCTGAACTCCAAACCTTCGCTGCGACCGATCCAGTTGGCCTGCATGGTCTTGACCCGCTCCGGCCAGCCGGGGATCTTGTCCAGATCTTTTAATAATTCATCAGCATAATCGGTGATCTTAAAGAACCATTGGCTCAGCTGCTTTTTATGTACTTCGTTATGACAGCGCCAGCATTTCCCGTCTTCCACCTGTTCATTTGCCAGCACGGTGTTGCAATGATCGCACCAGTTAACGGAAGACTTTTTCTTGACCGCCAGACCCCGTTTATAAAACAGTTCGAAAAACCACTGGGTCCATTTATAATAGTCCGGCATACAGGTAATGGCTTCCCGGTCCCAATCATAAGACAGGCCCAGCGCTTTCAGCTGACGGGTCATATTGGCAATATTCTCCAGTGTCCATTTTTTCGGAGGAATATTATGTTCAATTGCCGCATTTTCCGCCGGCATGCCAAAAGAATCGTAACCCATAGGATGCAGCACGTTCATGCCCCGCATCGTACGAAAACGGGCCACTACGTCGCCAATAGAATAATTACGCACATGCCCCATATGCAGATTGCCGGAAGGATAAGGAAACATTTCCAGCACATAAGATTTCGGTTTGGACGGATCCGCTTCCCGTTTAAATGTTTTGTTGTCTTCCCAATACTTCTGCCATTTCGCTTCTATGGCATGGGGCGCATATTTTTCGTCTATCATTATCCTGACCTCCAGATCCTGCAATACTTCCAATTATAACTATTAAATTATACAACCCAGGGCAGTATAAGTCAATTTGCGGCACTATAAGCACTCTATAAAGCTGCCACGGACAATCTTTTCTTTATATATTGTATGCTGAGGCTGGCGTATTTTCAATATACCAAAATAATAAAGAGGGAGATGCTGTTCTTTGCTCACAGTATATTTCTCACCTTTTCTGACAGGGGGGATTTCTTTTCTGCACGCTACGCTGACCCAACTGACCAACGCTCATAAAATTTTAAAATATTGGAGTGACTCAATGTTCACTCCAATATTTTTATAAAACCTCTTAATTCTTACCAGCACTTGAAATATTTGTAAGCACACACGCAAGAATCATCAAAAGCAGCACCATTACTCTTACTGCACCGGCACAACTTCCAACCCGAGGGTCTCTTTATAGAATTTTAAACTGGCTTCAGGATTTAGCACGTTAGAATTATTATGCGCGACCTTTATCATCGCAATTTCACTTTTTCACACTAGCATCTGATTTTATTCCACATATTTTGCGGATTTATCACATCCTATGCTCCTATACTTACTATATCTTCCTAATAACACATTGATAAAATTTCCATGCTATATACTTTTTATCAAAATGACAGCAAATAGAAAGAACGTTGCTGCTAAATAAGCTTTCCGGAATGAGCCATCATTTAAATAACTCCGGCACCCATTTTGCAGGATCTACTTCCAAAAACTGGCAACGTTGGAAACGTGCTTTTTCAGAAAACGGCACAGTGCAATCAAAGATTGTTTTGCAGGCAATGCCATGATCTCGAATACTGTAACTCATAGTGGGATCAGATGAAGGATCGAGAGGATGGCAACGCACGCCAGGAATTGTAATAATATCTACATCTCCTTGAAAACGAGTATTCATTGCCCAAATCACATCATTCATATCAAAAATATCTACATCCTCATCAACCAAAAAGACATGTTTTAGTTCACTAAATGCAGAAAACGCCAGTAACGCAGCTTGTCTTTGACGACCTTCATCCACAGGTTTTGTCTTGCTAAACTGGATAATCGCCATATACTTACCACCGCCTGGAGCTGCACAATATACATTCTTTACATTTCCCGGCAATGCTTTTTCACACATGGTTAATATGGATGCTTCTGTAGGAATGCCTGCCATGTTCACATGTTCTTCTGAAGGACCTATGCAAGACTGCATGATCGGGTTCTTACGAGTTGTGACCGCCTTAACTTTAATAACAGGTAATTCTGGTTTCATAGGACCTGTATATCCAGGAAATTCCGGCATTGCTTTACCAGTATTTGTATTTTGGTCTTCACGTACACGAACATTTGGCAACAATTCACCTTCAATAACGTATTCCGCACGAGCCAGACATTGTTCTTTAATAGTCAAACAATCTGTAACTTCTACTGCCTCGCCACGGATACCTCCAGCAATTCCTAACTCGTTAAATCCCAAAGGTGTTGTAGGCGGCTCAAAACAAGCCGCGATCTCAATGGCCGGATCAACACCGATACTAATAGAGATGGGCATTGGTTTCCCAGCTTTTTCATATTTTTGCCGGAAGGCATCCAAATGCCGTCCTGGTACAAAATACATTGAAATCTCATCTTTTGACTGCAAGCACAGGCGATGAATTGTGATATCTTTCGCATTTGTGTCCGGATCTGTACCATAACATAAACCCAATGTAATATAAGGACCTGCATCTTCCGGCGTATTCGTTGGAGCAGGAATCAATTTACGAATGTCAAATCCATCGTCCGTAGCTTTATAAACAATCTCGTGACAAGGCGCAGTCCGGCTATCAACTACTTTGGGCGCAATGACCTTCTCTACCGCATCTTTTAATAAAAATCCTAATTTGTCACTCGCAGTATTTAGCATAGCTGCCACACGCTTTCTATCTGCCAAAACGCCAATAGCAACTCTGGCATCCGGATGGCCTTTTACCTTATTAAACATCATCGCGGGTCCTAAAGGCGAAGGTCTCATACAGGTGCCGTGAGCTCCAACACGGCGATATATCCCTGAGATCTCAGCATTTGGATCTGCCTCTACATCCGTCTCGATATACTGCCCGGGTATCGTTTTTAAAAGTTCTAACGCAGATCTTAAATCATTGACTTTCATAGTTTCTCCTCCTCTTTTTTATTTCATTATATTAGTACTACATTGTACTCCGCATATCTAAATTTAATAATAAGTAAAATTTTCTACTGTTTTTTATACCGCCCATTACAATTACTGACACCCTGCCGCTGCAAATTAGTGTAAGCTACCTTGATACTCGTTGATAGTAAGAAAAAAATTTAAAATTAATCCGGCTGATTCTTTTGATATTCCGCTATAAATCTTTCGGCGGCAAGTTTACAGTTAGTAATAAGCATCTCAATTTCTTTTTTTGAAGCGTGATCTATATGAATTCCAACAGTAAGTGAGATAGCTTCATTTAATTTTGTAGCTAATATTTTTGCAACAGGAATACCTATCTCTGTATCTTTATGCCCCGGAACGCCACTCACCCAAATGTCAGCCGTAAAATCCGTGCTGGTTTGAGCATTCGATTTAAGTCTTGGATTTGCTACAACAGTTCCACCGTTATGTGGCCTTATCCCTCCAGTCATAAAAGCGCATATTCCCTTACCTTCCGTGCAAAACCCATCTAACCTTACCTGATATTTACCATCTCCCGCAACAACCATAATCTGTTTCATTGAGAAACACCTCCCCAGTATATTTTATACATAAGTTTATTACACGGCTCCTTATTGCCACAATTACTATTTCATTAATACTTTAACACTTTTGGGATCACTGTCAGAAGTTCCATAGGTTGATAAATAAGGATATCAGCATTGTTTAATTCATCCTTATCCCCATATCCATAGGCGCAGCCGATAGCCAGAATACGTTGCGCATTTGCCGCTTCCATGTCTTGCAATCTGTCCCCTACCATAATAAATTGTCCGCTATATTCTTTTTTTATCAGTTTTAATATGTCTTTTTTGGGCGCCCAGCCATAATCCCCAGAACAAAAATATGCAGTAAAATAATGATCTAAGTCAAATAGATTTCTCTGAATGCAAATATATTCATTACTACAATTGCTCAATATAAACAGTCGATATCCTCTTTCCTTGAAGGTCCGCAATACTTCAACTACTCCAGGGAAGAACCTGCCCTTTGACCAATCTGCCATCTCCGCAGCAGCAATTTTTATTCCTGTAGTAAATTCTTCCCACTGCGTATCTGATAAATGGGCTGCTATTTCTTTTCTCATTGTTAATGAATTGTGCCCCATCCATCGAGAAATTTTTTTGTCTGTCCATGTTTTTTTCGGGAACAACCCTTTTAATGTCGCATCATAATACGCTTTTCGAAAAACAGGTGCAAAAACATCAATTGAATTAAATAAAGTACCATCATAGTCAAATACGATATTTAACATGATTCCTACTCCAGGCTCTTTAGCATTTAAATGTAAAACCAGGATCCGACAGTTTTAAGTTGTCAGATCCCAGCCCAAAATTATGTCACAGCAAATTTGATATGAATTTGAATAAAAAAATATTTTCAAGTATTTATACATGTATTAGAAGAAAATTGAAACGTAAAATTTTATTTGGTTGTCCACGCCATAAGTCTTTATTGCCATATTAAATTAAAACAGAATAAACTATTCTCGTCCTTTCCACTCCACAAATTTATCAAATTGAATACCAAACTGCCGTAAAATTTTGCCAATAATATGGTTTACTTGTTTTTCTATCGAATTAGACTCATTATAAAATGTAAGCATAGGTGGAATTACTATACAGCCATAGTCTGCACATTTCTTCAGGTTTTTCAGATGAATGCGGCTTAATGGCATTTCCCTTGGAATCATTACAACTTTCCTGTTTTCTTTTAAACTTACGTCTGCCGCTCTCAAAAGAAGATTTTCCGCAAATCCATTAGCAATACCTGATACAGTCTTCATACTGGCCGGAATTATAATCATACCATCTGTAACAAACGAACCACTGGAAATACTTGCGGCCATATTCTTATTATCATGAACCACATCTGCTAAAGAGATCACCTGTTCCATAGTCAGATCTGTTTCCAGCGAAAAATTTTTCATTGCACCTTCTGTTACTACCAAATGCGTTTCCACATCTGATAACTGATGCAGGACTTTTAATAAATAATATCCCATAACCACACCACTGGCGCCTGAAATACCGACTATCAATCGCATAATGATACCCTCCATGATTGGCATTTGCTGCTGCAGTTTTTCCTTACACAAAACCACAGCAACAAATGCTTGCAAAAATTACCATAATCCACAAATTTTCCACCAGGGCACTTCAACAAGGCAAGTCATAATAAAGACTACGATGATATATGGGATGCCCAAGCGTATACATTCTTTTTGACCATACATCCCATTGTCTTCTCCCTGCCCTACTAACATATTCAAATGTTGGAAGGGGAAAACGTAATGAGAAGCCACCGCCGTATATGCCAAAAGAGCAGGTACTAACGGACTCACTCCGCTCATTTGACTGGTAAATACTAACATAGCGGGAATAACTATACCCATTACTGCAATGACACTACCTAAAATCATGTGAATCAAAATAGAAACAGCTGTAATAAATGCTGCTAAAACGAACGGATTAGCTGGAACAGAACTCGGAAGTACAGTATGAGCAATCCAGGCATTCATTCCAGTAGCTCCTCCAACACGCCCTATAGCAACCGCTGCCGTTAAGAACACCAGGACATGCAGAGGGACGCCTCCCCAACTGGCGGGGGTTAAAACGCCGCCAATCTTGGGCATAGCCATCATCATGGCAACGAGTAAGGTAACCCAACCAATGTCTATGCCATGCAGCGTATCGGTCATCCAGAGAATAATAGCTACAGCAACCCAAAAAGCCGTCCGTTTCTCCTTGCCTTTCATAGGACCTAAATTTGCCAATTTGGCGCGAATCTCGTCTTTATTTATACTGATCTCCTGCGTAGGCTTGAATAGAACCAGAATCAGAAAATAGCATAAAATAGATCCTACTATAGCAGGAGGGCCCATCAATTTAAACCAACCCATCCAGCCTAAAGGTACGCCCGAAGATTGAATAGCTAATGGACTGATCGTTGCGTCGCCGGTCAAAAAAATCAAGGAAACAGGAACAGAAGAGGCAAATACTGTAAACCCTATTTTAACTGCATCTTCCTTTGGTATATTAGCGCTTTTAATGACGACGGCCATAACCGACATAATAATAAAGGCACGAGGCCAGGGATGTGGTATCAAAAGGCTGAGAATAAACGTTAAAGAAAAAATCGCAGTAATAATACTTCTGAAGTTTGTTACAAATTTATCAATAAACATATAGGAGATACGTTCTCCTAAGCCGGACTCCTTGACAGCGCCTGCGATAAGATAAGCGCCTATAATAATCCACATCATGGACATAGTCCATGTAGAAAAAATTAATTGCGGTTTCGCTACTTGAAAGATTGTCAATAAGACCAAATACACCCCAGATGTATAACCAGGTTGTGCAATCTGAAAGCCCCACCAAATGACCGTCATAAAAGAAAGGGCCATACAGATCTTGCCTTGCAGGCTTAATCCTGCGATATCAGAAAAGCCTATCGCTAATGCTACAACAATCCCTATAATAAACCCAATAACCGGTTTATTTTTGCCCATAATAATTCCGCCTTTCAAAATACACTTATGGCTTTTACTAATGGTATAGGTAGGCCCAAGCCTACCTACACCAAGCAAAAGCGTTTTTTATTTTGTTTTCAGAGGAGGAATAGGTGGTATTACCTGGAGTTTTGCAATCTCCTCTTTCTTTAATTTAAAAACATCATCCACATGGGGATTTTCTGTAGATCTCCAAGAATAAGAACACGTATCGCAAACATAAACTTCCCATGCATCACCAACTGGAGATTTAGTCATTACTCTTACAGTTTCTTCATCACAACGTGGGCACTTCATAGATATAACCTCCCTTATTTTTAAATTAATCTCGACTCATCACTTGTTTGCCTGAGCTGCTTCCATTAACCCTTTGATCACTTTTTCCCATTGCGGCGTTGCAGGAGAAGGTTTCAACAATTCTACAGAACGCGGATTAGGTTCAGGTGCTACCGGCGTGGTGGCATCAATAATCAACTTATCATGCATACCTGCCGGATAAGAAGATGGATCTAACGGCATTCCTGCGCAATTCTGAATGATCGATACATCTTTCGACGGTTTAACTCGAGTAGTTAAGGCCCACATAACCTGTTCCAAGTTAAAGGGATCTACAAACTCATCTACCAAAATGATAATTTTAGCATAGGCAGTGCCATGGGGTGTGCACAGCATACGAAATGCTGCCGACTTAGCAAAGCCACCATAGCGGGATTTTACTGAAATAATTTCACCAATACCATGCGTATACATGGAGTTGACAGCAACCACTTCAGGAATGGTTTCATGTAATTGTTTGTACATGGGAACAGAAGTATTCAACGCCATTAAATAATCAATTTCAGTCCAGGGAAGTCCTAAATACAGGTTCTCAAAAATCGGGTTTGTTCTATGTGTAATATGGGTAATTTTAATTTCGCACTGCAAGCGAGCGCCTGAATAAGATCCCGGGAACTCGCCAAACGGGCCTTCACACGTACGAACACGCGGCATAATATAGCCTTCTAAAACCACCTCAGCATGAGCAGGAACATAAAGATTTTCTGCTGTATCCGCTTTAACAATTTCAGTGGGAACGCCATTCTGCAACGCCCCTACAAATTCATATTCATTCTGATTATACGCAACAGGAGTCGATGCCATAAAGGTGACTAAGGGGCTATTTCCCAAAGCAATAGCAATTGGCAAAGGTTTATTGAGCGCTTCTGCTTTCGCTAATTGAATGGCAATATCGTGGAACGGAAGCGCCTGGATGCCTACCCTATCAATATCTTTTACCTGAATACGATATGTGCCTACATTTAATTTATCCAGATTATCCGGTTCATCCAGATCCCCAGTCACTACGGATGCTTTGGAGATAAAGAACCCGCCATCCTGATCGTTAATTCTATAAAGAGGCAAAATGTCAAATAAATTAATATTTTCTGTAATTACATTTTCTTTACACTTAGCTTCTTCCCGAGAAACAATCGTGGGAGGAACAGGAAATTTATCCCACCGGCGATTCAATTCCAGGAATTGTTCCTTAACAGTCGCATTCTTTGGCATGCCCAACATTAATGCATGGTTCTGCCAGGATCCATGAACATTGGTTACGACTGAATACTTGTAGCCTTTCACTTTTTCAAATAAAACCGCAGGTTTTTCTTTCATGTTAGCGCATGCACGCCCTGCTGCACCAATGTCAGGTTCTGGCATAACTTCTTCTTTAATACGTACCAGTTGTCCCTCTTCCTCAAGTGTTGCAAGAAATTCACGCAAATCTTTGTAGGTCTTTGTCATTACTAAATACCTCCTTTAACATTGCTTTACTCTACCCGTTACAAATTAATTTTGGTAAAGCTTCTTTAGTTAAATTTTAGACTCAGGCATCGTCTTTGTGCAATTCAAAAACGGCACTTAACTATTCCGTCAGGGAATATTCCTTTTGCGAATATCCTCTATGATGTATTTGAATTGTTTTTTGTCTGTAATATTGATATATTTAATGATGATTAATTTTATATATTTTTAATATAGTCATTTTAGCTGGATTTAGCGGAAAAGAGGTGGCGTGACTTATGGATATGAATCAGGTCCGTTATTTTCTTGCTATAGTGAAAACAAAAAGTTTTTCTGAAGCAGCCTATGAATTATTTATTTCTCAATCTTCTATTTCAAAGCAAATTAAGTCTTTAGAAAATGAGCTTGGTGTAGTATTATTTGAAAGAGGCTCTACTGAGAGAACTTTGACACCAGCCGGATATACTTTCCTTAAATACGCAAAGTCAATTCTTTCTTTTCATAACAATATGTTATTAGAATTGGAACAGCATAAAGATGATTTATCCGGCACATTACGTATTGGGTCCATACCTATTGTGTCCAGTTATAACGTAGGTAAAAATTTAGCAACTTTCCAGAGCTTCTGCAAGGGCGCGACAATTAATTTCGACATGCACGAAACCACTCAATTTGATGTATTAAAAGAGCTTCATAACAAAGACATTGATTTAGCACTCGTTAGAATTGATGAGATACCTAACCTTGAGGATTATGATACCCTTTTATATGCAATTGATGAAATGGTGCTAGTTTGCAATAAAAAACATCCTTTGTCGCAAAAAACTGAGGTTTCCCTTAAAGAAATTTCTAAATTTCCTCTCTATCTGCTGGGTAAAAAGTCAACCTTAAATTATCTTGCCATTCATCCTTTCGAGGAAATAAATGTAAAGGTCAGACTAGTCGGCGAAACTTCGCGTCATAAAATTCTTTTACAAATATTGACAAATAGTCAAAATGTTTCTATCTTGCCTAAAGCGCTAGTAGACTTGCGCACTTATAAACAATTGTGCATAGTGCCTTTGGAGATAAAAATATATAGTAAAGTGGCTATGATCCGATTAAAAAATCGTGAGTATAATAGACTCACTCGTTCTTTTTGGGATTTTTGGTGCCATAATTGTAGTATAACTACAAAATAGCTTAATTAAGAAAACAACCTGCCATTTTTATGACAGGTTGTTTTTTCGTCACTATCCTTTTATTTATTTTGTTGAATCCTATTATGCAGCGGTTTCTGGCTGTCTTATTTCACCTCTTCATACGTTTACTCAAAATTGCCTGTATCCTGAAGATTTGTTGCTTCTCTCCGCGCTTCTGCGAATTGCAACAGCAAAGAAATTATATGTTGGGAACCACCAGCCAGGACATGGTTTTTCCCGTGTATTTTCTTGTATTATATCCTGCCTGCCGGTTAGGACAATTCAGGCTTTATGCCATCGGCAGGCTCCCAATTGAGCCAGATCCCCACCTGATAGCAACGATCCGCCAATTCAGCAGCCAGTACGCACAAAATAAAATCCGGAATCACCTGCAACACACCGCAATAAAACACAACCGCGCCAAAAGCGATCGGCGCGTTTACAATGTAATTCGAAGCAAAATAAAAGTAACTGATACCGAACAGGTACACAATCGCCATCCCTATGGAATTCGCAATCAATAGATTCTTAAACTTCGGGATTTTGATTCCACGGCTATACTTGCCGCAAACATAAGCCTGCACAATGAATCCCACCAGATAGCCGAAAGTAGGCTGCAATACATACGCGGGACCGCCGCCGGACGCAAATACCGGGATTCCCAACAACCCCATCAGTACATAAGTCCCCACAGCCAGGGCACCCAGCCTTGCCCCCAGCACTAAACCGGCCATCAGGGTAAATAAAAACTGCAGGGTGTATACATCCGCTCCTACAGGAATACGAATAAAAGTGCCCACCGTAATCAAGGCAATAAACAACGAAACAAACACTAACTCACGAATTTTCAGCTTGTACATAGAAGACACTCCTATACTTTTGTTTTTAAAATTCATGCTGCGAAAAAATCTATTATGATAGTATCCTTTTATGCGCCTATTGTCAACCAAAATTTTCAGCAGGTTAACCAAGAAGCGGCAAAAATAATGGAAAAGGGAAACATACCTGCCGTGCCCCTTTCACAAAGGCCGAACGAAGGACCCGGGGCCGCTTTGTTTTCTGCACGGTATTTTTAAATACCACTTTCATGACCATGCAAACATGGTAACTGTGTAGTTTTTTCTTAAAAACTATGATAAAATGCTACTAAAATGTATTTTTCTGACAAAAATACCGGAGGTCCTGAAATTGAATCCTACATGGAAAAAACAACTGAAAATCCGTATTTTCGCGATTCTCGTCGCCGTCTTTTCTCTTAGTATGGATAGCCAAGCGATGGGGCTGGCCGCCAGCAACCTGGAATTACAGACGGAATATTTACAACATCGTTTTTTTGGAAAGCGTTATATTAACGACTACAATGTGCATATTTTTCAGAAAGCCCATGAACAGGGCGGAGTGACCATACACAGAGGTCTTACCATTACACGCGCCCACGGTTATACCACAGAAGATGATATCCGTCGGGACAGTAATGCCGTCGGTCTGGGGCCGGCTATGATGCTGCGTTGGGAGCGCCCCTTATCCGGCAAAATGTACTGGGATCTGGAAGGCTCTGTTTCTTTCCTGGCTTATCATAAGGCTTTTCCCGCTCAAGGGCGTCCCTGGGGATTTATGTGGCGCATCGGACCGCGTTTTACGTATAAATATACCTCGCATAATTCCATCAGTCTGGGATATATGATGAGTCACCATTCCAATGGAATGAAAACTAAAAACCCGGGGCATAATGCGATTGGGTTTTCGTTGGGTCTGAATCATACATTTTAATTTATGAAATAAAACGAAGGCACTTTAAGGGCAGGTATCCTGCCCTTTTACGCAACACTATACTGTTATCCCAGCGCCACATCCAGCGCCATCATCAAGGAAAATCCCACCGCAAAGGCCAACGTACCAATATCAGAGTGTTTCCCCTGGCTCATTTCCGGAATCAGTTCTTCCACCACCACATAGAGCATTGCCCCGGCGGCAAAACTTAAAAAGTAGGGTAAAAAAGGTACTACATGATGTACCGCTAAAATTGTCAAATAAGCCCCGATCGGCTCTACCACTCCCGAAAGCACCCCATAAAAAAAGGCTTTTCCGTCTTTTACTCCTTCCGAACGCAAGGGAAGTGAAATAATTGCGCCTTCCGGGAAATTCTGAATGGCGATGCCTATGGACATAGCCAACGCTGCCGCCGACGTAATGCCATTGGATACGCCATTTGTCTGCGCAGCTAACAGCCCCGCGTACACAACACCCACAGCCATTCCTTCGGGGATGTTATGTAAAGTTACCGCCAGCACCAATTTCCCTACGCGGGAAATAGAACTGGGAGGTCCCTCTGCCTCTGTACTGTCATGGTGCAGATGGGGAATGAGATGATCCAAAAGCAGCAAAAATAAAATACCTATCCAAAAACCAATGGCAGCCGGCAAAAAAGCCAGCTCTTCCAGCGCTGCAGATTCTTCCATAGCAGGGATCAAAAGGCTCCAAATAGAAGCCGCCACCATAACCCCGGCAGCAAACCCCGTAAAAGCTCGATGAATCCGCCAGTTAAGTTCACCTCGCACAAAAAACACACAAGCTGCTCCCAATGCAGTACCTAAAAAAGGAATCAACAAGCCCTGTACTATTTCTTTTTCCATGGTCCCCTCTTTTTCTTTTAATTATGATTACAATTTTTATATTGTTCCTTTTACAATGAATTACTTTTTCTAAAGTAATTTTTCAATACTATTATAATTCAGCGGGAAATTCTATTACTATGTTAATTTTTTCAAAGGTCGGAAAAAGAATTCCCAGCCTGAACCTGACATATAAACGCATTATGTTTCAATCAGATATCGTAGAGAAAATCGGTCTTTATTTCGCTACCGCTTTGCGTTTGGCAAAATAATTCCAGATCGTGACAATGGCCGTGGCCGCAATTTTCGCCACCATATAGTGCAATGAGATCTGTTCCACAAAAAACCACATGCATGCCTGGTTAATGCCCAGGCCCACAAGGCTGGAAGCAAAAAACAGGATGGCCCGGGTCATCGTCTGATGCCGGGCACCGGGGAAAACATATACAACGCACAACCAGTAATTAATTATAACAGAAACAGAAAACGAAAGTGCAGAAGAGTATAAATAGGGGATCCCCGCAAATTCCGTAAACACATATAATAAGCCATAGTCAAGCAGAAACGAGCCGCCACCCACTAATATAAAGCGTCCTATTTCGCTCATTCTCTGACTGCCTAAACTTCTCATATACTCATCCTTTTTAAATATTTGTGCAGTAATAGAATCATCCTTTTTAATTATTCTATCACAAAATATAATTTTCCGCCTCTTTTTGACGCTCAAGAGTGAACTCCGCTTTTGCCGTTAAAGTCAAGTTAACGCTACACATTTTGCTTTTTTACCATTTTATGTCATGTTAAACGCCATTTAACAAGGACAAATCTCATGAAAAAAGAAGAAACAAGAAGAAAAACAAAAACCACGCAAGTCCGAAAACTTACGTGGCTGGTTTTCAATTGGTGGCCCCGGAGGGATTCGAACCCCCGACCTTTTGGTTCGTAGCCAAACGCTCTATCCAGCTGAGCTACGGAGTCACATGCGCCGTTTTTCAACAGCAAAGCAATTATAACTAAAATATTTGGTGTTGTCAATAGTTTATTTCTGTTTCGTCCAATCCTTACCGAATCTTTACGGGGGTAAAATTTTGCGTATCACAGGAAACCAGCTTATAGAGGCAACCATCCCTTTCTCCTTCAAAGATGGAAGCAGCTCCTTCAGCCCCATGAATGTGACCGAACACGCAGGTCCTGACGCTATATTCATCAATCAGGTCTTTAAACACAGAGTCTTCCTCCCGGGAGTAAAACGGCGGATAATGCAACGCCAGAATCACGTCCGTATAGCCTGCCATTCGTGCCGCCTCTAACGAAGCCCGAAGACGCAGTTCTTCATGGCGCAAGATCTTTCCGTCAATGTCTTCTTTGTACCCCTCACAGGCCGCTGTCAGCCAGCCACGGGAGCCGCAAACCGCGAATTCTCCTGCCCCATAAAAATTATTGTGTAAAAAGAAAAACTGATTGTCCGTAGCCTTTTGCATTTTTTTCAGGCCGGTCCACCAATAGTCATGATTACCACGCAGGATCACCTTTTTCCCGGGCAGGGCGGCAACGGACTGTAAATCCTCCGTCACGGCTTCCCCCAGCTTCATGGCCCAGGAAGTATCGCCGCACAAAAGTACCAGATCTTCTTCAGAAACGATTTCGCGCCAGTTTTTAATTATTTTTTTTCGGTGATCAGCCCAATGTGTTCCAAAAACGCTCATCGGTTTGCGTTCCGGAACACCGGAAAAATGCAGATCACCTATGGCATAAATGTGCATGAAATTTCCTCGACACGACGTAAAAGCAGGCAAGAAATTGATCTTTTCTCTCTCACCCTGCAAACACGTTTACTTCACGATCGTCCTCTATATTACTATCCATAACTTGCGTATTTCCATAACTTACGTAACTTTCCTTAACTGACGTACCCCACTAACTTACATACTTACTTAACTTAGTATCTATGCTTCATTACGAATAACTTTTTAGCGTATTTACTTTATTTTACCATAGCCGGGAATAACAGCAACTCCACTTTTTCAGCGGTATTTACACCTTGGCGGATTGTTCACAATTTTGTTGCAAACTGGTCAAAGGTTTTATGTATAATAAAGGCGGTCCGGCAGAGATGCCTGTCCGGTTCCCTCTCGATAATTTTGCTTTAGTCTCACCTTCACGCAGCAGACAAATGAAGTACAGCGTGCAGCATCTTTCACGCTGCGGGATCACCCTGGTTTATCACTGCGTGTCGGAGTCGATTCAGTATCGCTGACGCGATCAGGCTTTACCCGAAGCAGACAACGACTCCCACAGATGTGTAAATTTTAAAGCGGAAACATGGGCCCGTTTTACATAGTATCCGTATCAAACAATAACGTGACCGGCCCGTCGTTAACGGAAGCCACCTGCATTTCTGCGCCGAATTCGCCGTGTTCTACAGAGAATCCCCGGCTTATGCAGGCACCCAAAAATTTTTCATAAAGTTCTTTTGCCAGCCTGGGGTTCGCAGCATGCGAAAATCCCGGGCGTCTTTTTTTTAAATCAGCATACAACGTAAACTGCGAGATAATAAGTAACTGCCCTCCGACTTGTGCCAGACTTAAATTCATTTTTCCAGCTTCATCCTCAAACACACGGCAATTACAAATCTTCTCCGCCAGTTTTTCAACCAACGCTTCCGTGTCTTCCGGACCAATGCCCAGTAAGACAAGGAAGCCGTTATTTATTCTGCCGCAAAGTTTTTCTTCAATCGTGACCGAAGCTTCGCTCACTCTCGTGACTACTGCTCGCATAATTGTCCCTTTCTTCCCTCCCTCTGCGTTTTCAGGGGAAGCCATTCCAGTTTTGCAATTTCCTTTTTCAGGCTTTCCACCCCTGCGTTTTCAGAAGAAAAGCCAACGCACGCAAGGTGTTTTTCAAAATGTTGGCGCCTGTCTTTTCCCTGCAACTAAATAGCAGAGAAAAGCACCTGATGCCTAATATTGCGATTATTGGATCCCCGGGATTTTCGGCAAACGATCCATGCTGACCTGCAACTCTTCATCTGTGGGGACATAGTCATTTAATGCGCCGCTTCGATACGATTCATAAGCTTTCATATCAAAGAAACCGGTTCCCGTCAGGCCAAAGAGGATCGTCCGGCTCACACCTTCTTCTTTGCAGCGTTTTGCTTCTTCCAACGCGCCCCAGATCGCATGAGCCGACTCCGGCGCCGGAAGAATGCTCTCATATTTGGCAAAAAATACCGCCGCATCAAAAATCTGCGTTTGACGCACAGACCGGGCCTCCATGTAACCGTCATGATAAAGTTTCGACAGGATGGGAGCCATGCCATGATACCGGAGACCGCCTGCATGAATGGGCGAAGGTGTAAAAGTACAGCCCAGGGTATACATTTTCGCCATAGGCGTAATTTTACCCGTATCACAGAAGTCATAGGCGTAACGTCCCCGGGTCAGGGAAGGACAGGAGGAAGGTTCTATCGCCACCAGTCGCAAATCAGCCTTACCAAGGATCTTATCCCGGGCAAAAGGAGCGATCAGCCCACCAAGATTAGAACCGCCGCCGGCACAGCCGATCACCACATCCGGATACTCGCCCAGTATCTCCATCGCTTTCGCGCTTTCCAGACCGATGATAGATTGATGCAGAAGTACCTGATTAAGAACCGAGCCCAATACATACCTGATATTGTCCCCGGTCACGGCTTTTTCCACCGCTTCCGAAACAGCGCAGCCAAGACTGCCCGGATTATCCGGATTTTCGGCCAGAATTTTACGTCCCGCCTCGGTGAGATTACTGGGACTGGCGTGCACACTGGCGCCAAATGTTTCCATAATGGCTTTGCGGAAAGGTTTCTGTTCATAAGAAGTCTTGACCATAAATACTTCCAGCGGCAGTCCAAAATAACAGCAGGCCTCTGCCAGCGCTGTCCCCCACTGCCCCGCGCCGGTTTCCGTCGTAACCCCTTTCAGCCCCTGCTTTTTCGCATAATAGGCCTGTGCAATCGCGCTGTTCAGTTTATGACTGCCTGAGGTGTTATTGCCTTCAAATTTATAATAAATTTTAGCCGGCGTATCCAATGCTTTTTCCAGATTATAAGCACGGCATAAGGGGGATGGGCGGTAATTCCGATACATTTCCAGAATCTCTTCCGGGATCGGATACTCCACCGTACCATTATCCAGCTCCTGATGCGCCAGTTCTCTACAGAATACAGGGTAGAGCTCTTCTTCTGTCACCGGTTTGCCTGTGGCCGAATTCAACATGGGTTCCGGTTTTTCTTTCATATCCGCCCGTAGATTATACCAGGTAACGGGAATCTGCTCCTCGGTTAAATATAGTCTGTGCGGCACTTTATTTACCATAATATAGTCCTCCTTACATAATAAAAAAGCTTTTGCCCCATTACTGAGACAAAAGCATGCTTCTGCGGTACCACTCATCTTGACGTAACACGTCCACTTATCAAGCTTCCCTGGTAACGGGGGAAGAGCCCGTCGGCTGCTACTTGTTTCGTTCCGCCCTCCGAAGTCCATTCAGCAGTCTGTTCCCATTGCATTCCCATCATCTGCAACTCTCTTGGGGGAATCTGCGAACTGCCTACTCTTCTTCCTCATCGGTTTCTTTATCAAGTTAAAACTAATTGTACCCGATTCCTTTTGGTTGTCAAGAGGATTGATTCATTTTTGTTTTATTTTTATTTATTTTAGATAAATTTGTAACATTCATTACGTACAACCGGAAAAATCAAGACATATTGGCAAAACGTTCCACTGCCTTGGTAAAGTTCTTAATTGTCCGATCCACATCGCCATGCTGAATTCCTTCACGCACACAATGATTAATATGCCCTTCCAGCACAACCTGTCCACAACGATGCAGCGCTGATTTCGCCGCGTTGATCTGAGCCAGGATGTCTTCACAGGGCACGTCTTCCCCCACCATCCGGTCGATTGCCTGAATCTGTCCCATGATTTTTTTCAGACGTTTATGTAAATTTTCTTCATCCATGCATTGAATCATTGGTTTTCCTCCAAAAAGCACTTCTCCACATGTTGATTTTAGTGTTTGCTTACCCATGTTCTTTTATGCATATTTTCATAGGTACTATTGCTATCATATTTTGTCTCTTCGGATTTGTCAATGAAACTGCCGACGGTTCACAATTATTTTGATTATTGGCAATCGTCCTTTCTTGATCCGGTTATTTCCAGCCGACAGCAATACTGCCTTTAAAATGTTCGTTGATAAACTTTTCATTTTCCGCCGACTGATAAATCTTCTTTAATTGCGCAATACGGGGATCATTCACGCTTTTTTCCGTAGTGACAAAAATATTGACAAAAGGATTGTCCGCATTCTCCATTAAAAGCGAGTCATGCACAGGATTTAATCCGGCGGGCAACGCATAGTTCGCATTTACACATGCCGCTGTCACATCGTTCATACTGCGGGGAATACTTGCCGCATCCAGTTCCTGAAATTTAAAGTTATGTTTGTTTTCCACCACATCTTTCAGGCTGGTAACAGGGTTCTTTTTATCTTTTACCCTGATCAGACCGGCGCTGTCCAACATCAACAATGCACGACCGCCGTTTGACGGATCATTGGGAATGGCAATCGTCGCCCCGTCCGGGACTGTTTCCCCCTTTTTCACCTTGGCAGAATAAAGAGCCATCGGGAAATTCACCGTCTTAAAAACTTCTTTCAAGGTGAACTTCGGCTCCTTTTTCAAAGTCGCGGCCAAATACGGCGCATGCTGCATGCTATTGGCGAAAAGTTCTCCCTGGTTTAAAGCTACGTTAGGCGTCACGTAATCATTGAACTCCACTACTTCAATGGGGAGTCCTTCCTTGGCAGCCAGTTTCTTTACATTATCCATGATTTCTGCATGCGGTCCTGCTGTCACACCTATCTTAACCGGTTTATCCGCCGCAGGCGCCTTGCCTTTATCCTTCGGTTCCGCTCCGCCGCAACCGATCAAACTGGCAGTCAGAGCCACTGTTGCCGCTAGCACTAAAAGTTTTTTTACTATCATTGTTTTCCCCTCTTCCTCTCTGCGTTATGCATTCCTACTAAAATAATATAAAATGGCGTTTTCAATTATGTTCTATTATAGGGATGTCTGCCTTTCTGTCAATAAAATCTTACATTTGCGTAATTAAATTATTTTTATATCGAAAATATTGTATACAATTTTACAAAGCGACTGCAAATTTTACACGTTTTTCTAAATCAACCGAAGGGTACTATGCTATAATATAGACAATACCAAAGTTGCACATTCGTTGACTTTTTCCGCAGCAATAAAAATGGTGGCGAAGTTGAAACGAAAGCGATGTAGAAAATGGCAGAGATCAATGGCCCGGTTTAATGGTTTCATTTAAAGGAAAGCAACAGCTTATGAAAATAGTTTAGCAGCTGCTTAACAGATAGTATATGGAGCTGCTTGACAGACATTATATGCATTTACTTGACAGACAGAGGAGAGATTATTATGAGAAAGTTAATTGTACCCGCCTTAGCCACAGCTTTAGTAGTGACACATCTTACCGCCTTCGCCGGTTGGAAAGATATGAATATCGTAGAACAGATACGTTCTGTCGGCAATACGACCGAAAAAGCAGTCGCGCCGCAACAGCCCTTCAGTCAGCGCTGGCAGGCAGCCGAAAAACAACGGGCGCAGGCAAAGGCCGAAGCGGAACAGGGGATCCGTACCGTAAATCGTAAACCCGTGATTGCCATCGTGTATGAAAATAATGCCAAAACAAAATATGATACCACCATCGATAAAAAATTATTTGAATATCTGGATGCCGCTCTGCCGGCACAAACTTACGAATTGATTGACGGTGCTATGTATAAAACAAAGCTGTCGGAAATCGGAATCGAAGATATCGCCGATGCGGAACGGGCGGATATCCTCTCCGTATTGGAAGACAGTAACGTAGACTACTTCTTATATCTGGGCGTCGGCCCCGTAACGGTAAAAGCAAAGTCCAGCCTTTTAGTGGCCGGCAAGGCAGCTACCGCATCCATCCCGTTTCGCGTCATCGATGTAAAAAACAATCGCTATCTCTATACAAAAACTTACACCGAAGCGGCCCAGTCCACCACCCCTATCGGCAGCGTGGGCAGTAAATCCGTCACACTGGAAATTATGACCCGAGTCGGCAAAGAGATTCAGGCTACTTTGGAAAAACGCCTGCCCAAATCCATTACTTACACCGAAACCATCCCGTTGGCAGAAAGAACGCCGAAAGAAATCGAATCTTTTTAAAGAGACTGACGTTCCTCTGGGAACCTGCTTGACCGTAAAAAACTATCCTCGGGCTTCACGGCAGGCTTTGGCAAATTCCCGACCATAAGCCCTGCATTCTTCCAAATGCGCTTCATCCGGAACCCATTGGCAACGGATCCCGTCATTTACAATAGCAAAGCCTGCGCCTTTCAGCATCTCGGTGATCTCTTTTACCGCTTCGCCGCTCCAACCGTAACTGCCGAAGGCCGCCGCTTTTTTCTTTTTGAATTTCAGGCCCCGGATCAGTTCCATAATACCGCCGGTAGAATAAGCAAAGCCATAGTTAATGGTCGGTGAACCAACTAAAATCGCTCTGGATTTAAAAACTTCCGTCGCAATATCGTTTTTATCTTCTTTGGAAGAATTATACAGCTTGATCACCACATCCGGATCCTCTTCACGAATCCCTTCCGCAATGCACTCCGCCATCCGGCGGGTGGAATTCCACATAGTATCATAAATCAGCGTGATCTGGTTTTCCTGGTAATCTGCCGCCCATTTCTGATACGTTTCCACGATTTGCATGGGGTCGTCACGCCAAAGGATACCGTGACTGGGACAGATCATGGAGATAGGCACATGCATATCCAGAAGTTCTTTGATCTTTCTGGTTACCATGGGACTATAAGGCGTAATAATGTTCGTATAATATTTTAAAGCTTCCGCATAAACGATTTCCGCCGGCACGTTGTCATTAAACAGTTCTTCGCTGGCATAATGCTGCCCGAACACATCGTTACTGAAGAGGATATGCTCCCCTGTCAGGTAGGAAAACATGGTATCCGGCCAATGCAGCATGGGCGCTTCAATAAAAATCAGCTTATTTTCGCCTAAATCAAGGGTGTCGCCGGTTTTTACATTAACAAAATTCCAATCCTTATGATAATGTCCCCGAATAATGCCCTCGCCTTTTTTCGTACAGTAAATGGGCACATTCGGCAGACGTTCCATCAAAGCAGGAAGCGCGCCGCTATGATCGATCTCATTATGGTTCATCACGATATAATCGATTTGCTCCAAATTGATCTCCCGCTCCAGATTGGCTACGAATTCTTTGTCAAACGGAAGCCAGCAGGTGTCGATCAATACTGTCTTTTGATCCCGGACCAGGTAAGAATTATAAGAAGACCCCCGGAATGTGGACAGCTCATTGCCATGGAATGTTACCAGCTCCCAGTCGATCTTACCTACCCAGGTCACCTTGTCCGTAACTTTTTTCCCCATGATACTTTCCCTCTTTCGCATACCACGCAAGTCATGACAGAAAATATAGCAACATCATCTTTCTCTCATTATATCTGGATCGCCTGTATCTGTAAATCGGTTTATCTGTGCTTACGGAAATATTCTAGCGCTACATCGGGAAATACTGCATAAGAAAGCAGGTCTTCCATACTGAGGCCGGGGAAGCCGGCAGCGTCCAGCTTCTCTCGCATCGCAGCCAGTTGCGGCGCAATATCATCGGCCGGCCGATGGTCGATGACGGGATCCTCACCGATCGCCAGTTTTTTTACCTCCGGATTTACCTGAGCCGGCGTTCTGCCATAACGGCCGCGGATCAGATCTTTGACTTCCATCGGGATCATCTTATAACGTCCCAACGCCACGTTTAAGACAGCCATGGAACCTACGATCTGGCTGGTTGGCGTTACCAGCGGCGGATATCCCAGTTCCGCTCGTACCTGGGGCATTTCTTTCAGCACTTCGTCCAGTTTATCGCCGATCCCCATGCCCTTCATCTGGTTCTTCAGATTGGACAGCATGCCGCCCGGTACCTGATATGTCAGCACAGAAGGATTCACGTCAAAATAGGGATTCACCTTAAACTCTTCCACGATTTTCTTTTTCACGCCGGAGAAATACTCGGCCAGATCATTCAGTTTCGCCAAAGACAGGCCCGTATCCCAGGGGCTTTCCTGTAACGCGGCTACCATGGATTCCGTGGAGGGCTGGCTGGTCATGCCGCCAAAGGGGGACAGTGCCGTGTCAATAATATCAACACCGGCCTCGATTCCCTTTAATAAGGTCATGGGCCCCAGTCCGGTGGTACAGTGAGTATGCAGCTCTACCGGCACCGTAAGCGAAGCTTTTAATTGCCGCACCAGTTTTTCCGCCGCATAAGGGGACAATAGCCCCGCCATATCTTTGATGGCGATGGAGTGAGCGCCCAATTGAACCATTTCCTGAGCCACACGCAGGAAATCTTCCGGTTGATGATAAGGGCTTGTCGTATACACTAAAGCGCCCTGCACATGAGCGCCGGTGCCTTCTACCGCCTTAAAGGATGTTTCCAGATTGCGCACATCATTTAACGCATCAAACACACGGATAATGGACACGCCGTTGTCTGCGCTGCGTTTCACAAACTCTGTGACCACATCGTCCGCATAATGGTTATAGCCCAATAAATTTTGTCCCCGCAGCAACATCTGGATCGGCGTCTTTTTCAGATAACGCCGCAACACACGAAGACGCTCCCAGGGGTCTTCATCCAGAAAGCGAAGACAGGCGTCAAAGGTCGCGCCGCCCCAGGCTTCGACAGCATGATACCCCACCTCGTCCATTCGTTCCAGAACAGGGATAATATCTCCGATGCGCAAGCGAGTCGCCACAATGGACTGCGGCCCGTCCCGCAACACGGTTTCGGTAATTTGTACAGGCTTTCCGTTCATTTTTTTGCCCCCTTCAAAGCTAATTCTGAATCTATTTTGTGTTTCTGAATTCTTGGGTTCCGCTTTTATTATACCGCTTTTATTATACCATGAGAAACAGGTCGTGTATACAGTATACAATTTTATAAATAGAAGAATTCTGTTTTGATTTTCAGCTCATTCTGCGCAACAAATTGCTATAAAATAAGACCACCATAAATAGATTGTTTTACCTTAATTAAGAAAACGTAATTAAGATAAACATGATTAAAAAAACGTAACTTAACCAAAACAAAAATAAGGGCTGCCTGCAACAATACAGACAGTCCTTATCAAGCAAACGAAACAAGTTATTTTTTCCTTCCTTCAGCCCGATTAATAGCGCAGATGATACCCAGCAAGGAGGCCGTGGTAATACCGCTGTGAACGCCTACACCAAAAATAGACGCCCCATCCGGTTTTTCTAACTGAATATAGCAGATCGCTTTGGCATCCGATCCTTCGGAAATCGCATGCTCATCATAGTTCAAGAATTTATAACCTTTGATACCGATTTTTTCCAGGCCGTTGAAGAAGGCATCAATAGGTCCGTTCCCCTGTCCGCTGACCGGCACCTCTTCCCCGTCTATCGCAAGGATCCCGGTAAAACTGGTGGGATTCTTACTGTCATTGGCGCCGGTGCTGCCATATTGAATATGTCGCTCCAACAACTCATATTTGCCTTTTCGGTCAATAAATTCCGTTCGGAACAGTTCTACGATCTGCCCCTCATTCAATTCTTTACCGTACGCATCTGCCGCCGCCTTGATCACTTCGCCAAACTCCGGCTGCATCGCCTTGGGCATGCGGTATCCTTTGGCCTGCTCCAGCACAAAGGCCGCTCCCCCTTTACCGGACTGACTGTTAATTCGGATCACCGGCTCATATTGTCGGTTAATGTCCGCGGGATTGATGGGAAGATAGGGCACTTCCCAGTAGTCTGTCCGGGATTGCTTCATGTGGTCAAAACCTTTTTTTATGGCATCCTGGTGGGAACCGGAAAACGCAGTAAAGGACAAAGCGCCGGCATAAGGCTGACGCGGAGGGATCGACATCCCCGTACACTCTTCATAGACCTTCCCCACCGCCAGGATATCGTGGAAATCCAGTCCCGGATCTACCCCCTGCGTATACATATTCAAGGCCACCGTCACCAGATCCAGATTCCCTGTCCGCTCTCCGTTGCCGAACAGACAGCCTTCGATACGGTCCGCCCCTGCTAAAAGTCCCAGTTCCGCACAGGCCACACCGGTCCCTCTGTCGTTATGGGGGTGCAGGCTGATCACAGCCGCTTCACGGTTGGGAAGATGTTTAATAAAATATTCGATCTGGTCGGCATAGGTATTGGGCGTACACATTTCCACCGTGGCCGGCAAATTAATAATAACAGGGTGTGCCGCGTCCGCTCCCAGCGTCTCCATCACCTCATGGCAGATACGGACGGCAAAATCCTGTTCTGTACCCGTATAACTTTCAGGCGAATATTCGTAACGAATATGCATCCCGCTGCGGGCGACTTCTTCTTCCGTCAGACGGCGGATCAATTTCGCGCCCTGGACGGCAATGTCCACAATGCCATCCATATCCTTCTGAAACACGATTTTTCGCTGTAGCGCGGAAGTGGAATTATAAAAATGAATGATCACATTCCTGGCGCCTTTGACGGCCTCAAAGGTTTTTCGGATCAACTCCGGGCGGGCCTGCACCAAAACCTGAAGCGTTACATCGTCCGGCACCATATTATTTTCAATCAGAGTACGGATTATTTCATATTCTGTGTCTGACGCAGAAGGAAATCCCACTTCTATTTCTTTAAAGCCAATTTCCAGCAATGTCTTAAAAAGACGAAGCTTGGCTTCCTTTTGCATCGGAATGACCAGCGCCTGATTTCCGTCACGCAGGTCGACGCTGCACCATACAGGCGCCTTTTCGATGGTCCGGTCCGGCCAGTCACGCCGCTCCAACTTAATCTGTTCAAAAGGACGATATTGTTTTTCCGGTCGTTGCATAGTAACTCCTCACTTTCCCAAAACTGTCAGAGGCAGCAGACAAAACTGTAATAACGGCTTTTACGCCAGATACTTTTTCAGAAGGGCCCGGCTGCACCACATCCCACCTCCATTTTAAACAGATCCACCGCAAGGCCGCACGTCGTCAAAATAAAAAGCCCGCTCCTTACAACAAGTAAGGGGCGAGGAATCTGCCACGCTGTACCACCCTTTTTCGGCCGTTGAACGACCCTTTCCGCCTCTAACAAGGCTTTGCCTTTAACGCAGCATTACGTCCTGCCCTACAAATCTTCAGGCAGGCAGCTCCGGGACCAGTCATACACATAGCGATTACTGCCGGTTTTCACCAACCACCGGCTCTCTGAAGCATTGCCGCCACATCTTTTTCCCTTCTCGGCTTTTGTGGTCAAAGTTATTTAATTGGTTTACGAGGGTAATTATAACAACTTACCGATTATAAGTCAAACATATTTTTTATTTTGTAATATTTTTACAAAATTTGTTGTTATTATACTCCTTTCTTTCAATCATCGTCCCATTTTAATTTGACCTGCCAAATTTTTTTATCTATAATTGGAAGCAATCACAGAATTATCTCGAAACACAATCCTGATGTATGATGTATTCGCTACAGAATAAAAAATTCGGTATAGAGTAAGGAATTTAAAGCATTTGTCAAGCATAAACGATTGCCTGAAAAAAAGAGTTATGTGAAAGGACCATCATGGAATCATCCAACTTATCTGTATATATAATCTTACTGGCCGTATTGATTTGCTGTTCCGCTTTTTATTCCGCCTCGGAAACGTCTCTCACCAGCGTAAACAAAATTCGTCTGAAAAATATGGCCCGGAGCGGCGATAAACGGGCACAGGGCGTACTGCAGCTTTTGGCGGAATTTGATGCGGTGCTTTCCACGATTTTAGTAGGCAATAATATTGTCAATATCGCAGCCGCTTCCATTGCCACCGTCGTATTTATACAGCTCATGGGCGACGGCGGCGTAACCGTTGCCACCATTGTCACCACTCTGATGATCCTCATTTTCGGCGAAATTTCTCCCAAAAGTCTGGCCAAAGAATACCCCGAAAGCTGGCTTTTAGCCGTCTATCCGCTATTGCTTTGGAACACCAAACTTTTTACTCCCATCAATTTCTTTTTCAGCCAGCTAAAAAGCTTTTTAAGCCGGGCCATCGCAGGGAAAAACGCGGCGAAGCCAACCATTACAGAAGCAGAGCTGAAGGTCATGGTGGATGAAGTAAAACACGAAGGAACCATCAGCGCGGCGGAAAGTGACTTGATCAAATCCGCCATTGAGTTTAATGATATCCGGGTCAAAGAGATCCTCACCCCCCGGGTAGATATGGTCACCTGTAACATTACCAGCAGCAATGCGGAAATTTACCGGCTTTTTATGGCCAATAACTACTCCCGCCTGCCTGTGTATGACGCGGACGAGGACAACATTATCGGCTTCATTCATTCCAAAGACTTTTTCAGCGCTTATATGAAAGACCCCAAATTTAAATTATCTTCCATTTTAAAAAATACAGTCTATGTACATCGTTCTACCAAAGTTTCGTTGCTGTTGAAAAATCTCCAGAAGGACAAGCAGCAAATGGCGGTGGTCATTGACAGCTACGGTAGCGTAGCCGGTATTGTAACCATCGAAGATATCCTGGAAGAACTGGTAGGCGAGATTTGGGATGAACATGACGATGCAACATCTGTATTCCACAAATTAGGCAGCAGTAAATATCTGATATCCTGCGACAGCAACTCCCGCAATGCCAGCCTGCGGGATATGTTTGAATACATTCAACTGGATTTTGATTTGTACGGTCTGGACAATCAACCCATCAGCGGCTGGGTCGTGGAAACGTTGGGGCAGATCCCGCAAAAAGGCGATTCTTTTACCTATCAGGATTTAAAAGTCGAAGTCAGCAAAATAGAGCAGAACCGGGTCAAAGAAATCATCGTGACCCATCTGCAAACAAAAGAAGAAATGAAAACTTCAGAATAAAAAGATCGCCATAACCAGTCAAAATCAAGAGAAGATCCGGCAGCAGGCAACTGCCATAAAACAACCATAAAAATAAAAAACACCTCCGTCCACGGGATTTTACCATAAATCCCATAGGCGGAGGTTATTTATATAAATCAGAATTCTGCGTCTTTGTAATCGCCCGTCAGAATATCCATCACCTGTACCCGGCCGGTTTCCCATACCAGCCAATGGGAGGTGGTGACAAACTGTTCCGGTTCATTGTCCCCTACGCTGAATTCCCATACGGCAGTCACATCATTAAACATCTCTTTACGGTCAAAGCGTATCGCAAAGTCTACGGGCAGACTTTCCCTGTATTGCGGACGGTTCATAATAAACTGACTGAGATACCAGAAGGCCTCCTCTTCATTGATCGCAACCTGGAGATTTTGAACAAAATGCGTCCCCGGCATAAATTTCATCAAGCTCAACGTTTCCTGGCGGGCGTTTCCGGAAAAATCAAAGTCGTACATGTCGGTTGCGTTGCCAAACCGTTCATAAGAGCCGGCAGAACTTTTTTTCTCAATCTGACCCTGATCATTTACCCGATACACCGCATCAGCAACAAGGGCGCCATTATCAGTACGGCCGGCGGCAATTTCCGTGCTGTAGATCCCATGTTCCGTTTTTTCAGAAAGCGGCTTAAAACCATACTCATACGTCATTACCTTACCGCCCGAACCGGCCTGGCTTTTTAAATAGCCTGCCAGATAACGCATGACGGCCTGCTGTTTGAGACCGGGTCCCATCATTTCGTCCCCGGCAGCAGCCCACGCGCCGCCCGGCCAAACAACGCTGAAACAAATGGTCAGCAGCAACACAAATCGCACATATTGTTTTAAGGTTTTCATAAGCAGATCCTCCCTTATAAAACAAGCCGAATAAAACAAAACGAAACCCCTCTTCCTATTCATTTTAGCAGAAATAAACAAAAAATGGTACTGTCGTTTTTCTTATCCTTTTACTGACTTTTCCGTCAGGATTTATTAGTCGCCCCTTCCAGCCCCAACAGCTTGCGGCCGATCTTGCGCAGCATATCTACTGCCAGCATGGACAAAGCGCATAAAAGGACCACGCCCCATTCCTGCCCGTTCAACGGCGCCGTACGCAGCACCCGTCCGCCTGCAAACGTCAGCAGGATCTGAATAAAGATAATACCGCCCATAACATTGACAAATCCCATGTTCCGACGGATATGATCCAGCAGGTTCAGCCCTTCCACCCGTACGTTAAAGCCATTGGCTACCGCCATAAAGATGTAAGCGCAGAAAAAGCCCGTATAGGTGTAAATGTGGTCCGGCGCGCTGCGGAACAACGAATCCACCCAGGCGCTCTTGTAAAAGATCACCGCGACAAATGTCATCCACAGGCCGCTGAGAACAATAGAAGCCAGCATACTTTTGGAAACCAGAGGGCCGCTCCGTTCTTTCGGTTTTTCTTCCATATATTTTTCCAACGCCGGTTCACCGCCGAAAGCCAGGGCCGCCAGGGTATCCATCACCAGATTGATCCAGAGGATCTGGATGATCGTCAGCGGTCGCTCAATGCCGATAAAAGGAGCGATGAAATTGATCAACACCGCAGAAAAATTAATCGAAAGCTGGAAGACAATGAATTTACAGATCGAATTATAAATCGTGCGTCCGTACAAAATCGCTTTTTTGATGGACAGGAAGTTATCGTCCAAAATCACGATATCTCCCGCTTCCTTTGCCACTTCCGTGCCGCTGCCCATAGCAAAGCCCACATCGGCTCTTTTTAAGGCCGGGGAATCATTTACGCCGTCGCCGGTCATGCCGACAACCAGGTTCATTTCCTGAGACAGTTTCACCAGACGCAGTTTATCCAGAGGCAAAGCACGGGAAACCACCCGTAAATGACGCAGATTCAACTTAATTTCTTCATCCGTCATCGCCGCCAGACTCTGACTGGTCCATACCTGATCCTGCGGCCGCTGCAGCAAACCGGCATCCTTCGCGATCGCCACCGCTGTTTCCTTACGGTCGCCGGTGATCATGACGATCTGTACACCGGCGCTCTGCACCTGACGGATCGCTTCTACCGCTTCCGGGCGTACCTCATCCCGAATGGCAAGAATTCCCACCAGGGTTAATCCTTCTGCCGGCAACTTCGTATCATCCACAATTTGCGGATACGTACAAAGGGCCAACATGCGGATCGCCTTGCCGGCCAGTTGAAGCATCCGTCCATCCAGCGTCTGCTTCATCGCTTCCGTTAAGGGCAGGTTGCGTCCTGCTTCATCCCAATAATAGTCGCAAAGATCTACCAGCTTTTCCGGCGCGCCCTTAGCCAGTGTGTATTCCTGCGCACCCATTACGCCGGCAAAAGAATACTTATTCGTACTGTTAAAAGGCACGAAAACCGTCCGCAATGGCACGTCCTGCATCCGGTACTCGCCAATATATTTATTCAGCGCCCGTTCCGTAATATTGCCGCCGACGATTTTCCCATCGGCCAGTACTGCGGAAGTATTTAACGTTACATTTTCGTAAGTATATTCCCTGATTACTTCAGGCAGCGCGGCAAAAGAATCGTATTCCTTCATATTACCGGTAATAAAGCCCACTACCTCCAGCTGTCCCTTGGTAATCGTCCCCGTTTTATCGGTAAACAGCAGATTCAGGCTGCCGGCGGTTTCAATACCGGTCAATTTACGCACCAGCACGCTATCGTTCAGCATCTTCCGCATATTCAGGGAAGAAACGATAGCGATCATCAGCGGCAGGCCTTCCGGCACAGCCATGACAATGATGATCACGGCCAGAATGGACGCCTGTACCACATCGCTGAGCAGCTGCGTTGTATTAGCCAGGTAGAGAGCCCAGCCGCCGGCCATAAACAGCTTGTGCAGCAATACGGCCAAAAAGATCAGTACACCGCCGGCATAGCCGAAATAACTTATCTTATCCGCCAGATGTTTCAGCTTTAGTTTCAGGGGGCTGTCCCGATCCACTTCTTTTAATTCCTGGGTCAACTGCCCATAAACGGATGCATCGCCCACCTTTTCCGCCCGCATAAGCCCCTGTCCTTCTACGACTACGGAGCCTCTGTATAAACGGTTGGGGTGGAGAAAATCTGTTTCCGTACCCCAGACAAAATCAGCCGGCGCCGGCGTTTTTTCCGCTTCTTCACTTTCCCCGTTAAGCGCCGCCTGATCCAGCTTTAAAGATCCCTCCAGTAAAACGCCGTCCACGGGGACCTTATCGCCGCTTTCCAGCTGCACCGCATCCCCGGTCACGATATCGTCAATATGGAGTTCCGCCGGAGCGCCGTCACGCCATACCTTGCAGGTGATACGCCCGGCCTCTTCCTGCAGTTTCTGAAAGGCGTTTTCATTACTATATTCCGACCAGGTAGAAACAAAGGTAGCCAGAATGATCGCCACAAAAATCCCCAGCGTTTCCAGCCAGTCCGCATGCCCCATGTAGACAAAGCCTACATTAATTAAAAGGGCTATGATCAGGATACGTATAATAGGGTCTTTAAAATTATCCAGCAATTTGTCAAAAAATGTCTGACGGGGCGGTTTGCTCAGCGCATTATTCCCAAATTGCGCCCGCGCTTTTTCCGCTTCTTCGCTGGTCAGACCGATCTTACTCATTCAGGCGTCCCCTCATTTCCCGCATTTACGCCAACCGGACCGCCTACCACGGCAGGAAGCCGTAGCACTTCGCTTTCCAGATGGGGTTGGATCACGTTCAGCAGCATCACCAGGATCAGTTCCGGATCAAAATGCGCTTCGTCCGCAACCAGACTGCATTTCAGCTCCAGATGACCATCCTGGGTCGCTACATATTTAAAAGCTTCCAGACGCTCATTCAGCCCGTTAATATATTCCAACACCCGGCCTTTGTTTTCTTCTGTCAACACCTTATGCCCGACCAGCACCTTGATCACGCCGTAAATCGAATCATTCAGGAGGACCTGTACATACTGCTGCTGCCCGCCTGCCTGCAGGCCGCTGTAATAGATCACGGTACGGAACTGATCGTCATATTCTTCTTTATGAAAGCCCCTGACGTCATGCTCTTTGATAAATTCATCAAATTTCTCCGCTTTCACACGGGGCCCGTTAGTTGCGTTCAACTGTGACTGCATTTCTTCTAATGCCATTTTACACCTCTCCCACACACATTTTTTAATTTTCCATCCAGCGGATGGTCCGACTCGGTTTATCTAAGTATAACACGTTTTGGTGATATTTGTTCAACGTACTTCTGTGACCGACGCTGACTAACGTAGTTTGGGGCGCATCCGCCGCCAGCAGCGAGTAGACCCGGGCCTCCGTCTCTTCATCCAAAGCGGAAGATGCCTCATCTAAAAACAGCCACAGCGGCTTATAAATCAAAGCTCTGACGAAGGCCAGGCGCTGCTGTTCTCCAATGGACAGCACATGACTCCAGTCCGCCTCCTCCGGCAGTTTTTCAGATAAATAACCGATCGAACAGGCACTCATCAACTTTTTCAGCTCTTCATCCGTCCGTGTTTCCGCACCCGGATACAACAGTGCCTCCCGTAACGTTCCCAAAGGCAGATAGGGGCGCTGGGGGATAAACATGATCTTGTCTTCAGAAGGAAGGAACAACCTGCCTTGTACATAAGGCCAAATACCGGAAAACACCCGTAGCAGCGTACTTTTTCCGCTGCCGGAAACGCCTTTGATCAACACGTTTGCACCCGGCTTCAAGGTAAAATTGCCGTTTTCCAGCAGACTGCCGCCATCCGGCAATTTTACCGTTAAGCGGTCGGCCACAATATCTCCCGTTGCCGTAATTTCCCGGTGCAGTTCTTTTTGCGCGTCCTCCTCTTTTACCTGCCGCATATGCAGACCGAAACCGGTCAGACGTTCGACCACCGCCTGCCATTCCGCAATGGAAGCGTACATATCCACAAAATAAGAGAGACTCTCCTGTACCCGCCCGAAAGCGCTGGATATCTGCATTAAACCGCCCAATGTAATTTCTTTGGCCAGAAAACGAGGCATGGCCACTACCAGAGGAAAGATAATGGCAATCTGAGAATAACCGCTGTTTAACCAGATCAGCTGCTTTTGCTTTTTAATAATGTGCCAGAAATTATCCAGCAGCAGACCGAACCGCTTTTTAAACACATTGCCTTCATGCCCTTCACCACTGTAAAAGGCTACGCTTTCCGCATTCTCACGCATGCGCATCATAGCAAAACGGAAATCCGCTTCGTATTTTTGCTGGATAAAATTCAGCCCTACCAGCCGATTCCCCACCTTATAGGTAAGCCAGGTACCGATAATGGAATAGAGCAAAGCCGTCCAAACCAGATAACCCGGTATATGGAATGTCATCCCTCCCACCGAAAACTGCAACGGACCCGACAGATTATATAAAATAAACACAAAAGAAACAAAGGTGGTAAAAGCCTTTAAAATACCGATGCCGAACCGCAGCGTATATTCCACAAACATCCGCACGTCCTCACTGATACGCTGGTCCGGATTATCGGTGGACGTACCGAACATCTGCAGGCGATAGTAAGTTTTATTTTTCAGCCATTCGTCTATGTAGGCTCGGGTCAGCCAGCGCCGCCAGTTAATGATCAGGATCTGTTGTAAGTAAAACGCGTATACCGCAAGTATAATATAAATGAAAGCCAACCAGGTAAAACGAAATAATTCGTGAAAAATCTTCTCTTTTTCGTAGTTTTGCAGGGCGCTGTAAAAAACATTGTACCATTCATTGATCTGCACCAGCATAAAAACCACGCCCAGTGTCAAAGCAATGATCGCCGCCAGCAACAGATACGCTTTTTTCTTTTCTTCGCTCTGCCAATAACTCTTGGTAAGCGCCCAGACGTTCCTGAAAAAACGCCGGCTTTCCTCCATTTTTTTCATAAGCCTATCACTCTTTCACTCTTATTTACCGGCCCGCCGGTCACTATTACTTTATTTTCTGCTCCAGGGTTGTTGCCACAGCATTTTCTCCGGTCGTAACTTAAAAAGCAACAGCCGGCCCTTTGTGGTTATATCCTGAAGCGTGCGCTCTTTTCTATTTATCCTGCCACTAACAGGCCCATAATATATTTATTGTATAAAAAAGAAAAAAGCCTGACAAGGATTTTCTCCTGCCAGGCTTCATTATTTATAAACTTTTCACAACCGGATGGATTATTTTTCCACAGCAGCCGTCTGCTCAGAAAGCTGCGTACCTTCTCCGTCATTTTTCTTATTCCGGTTGAAGATGCGTTCGATGACCACAAATAACACCGGGATCAAAAAGATGCCCACAAAGGTGCTAAAGGTCATGCCGCCTACCACCGCATTCCCCATGGACACACGGGAACCCGCACCGGCACCGGTCGCGATCGCCAGAGGCAGACAGCCTAAAATAAAAGCAAACGAAGTCATTAAAATGGGACGCAAACGCAGATGAGCCGCATTGATCGCCGCAGTCACCACATCCTGCCCGTTTTCCAGATTCAGCTTGGCATATTCCACGATCAGGATGGCGTTTTTTGCCGCCAGACCGATCAGCATAATCATCGCGACCTGCATATAAATATCATTTTGCTGGCCGCGGAAGTACTGGGACGCAAGGCAGCCTAATACGGCAGGCGGAACCGAAAGCATAACCGCCATGGGGATGGTCCAGCTTTCATACAATGCGCACAACACTAAGAACACGAAGACCAGTGAAATCGCATACAGGCCGTAGGCCTGATTGCCGGCTTCCCGTTCATCCCGGCTCTGATCCGTCCATTCGTACGTATACGTAGTCGGAAGCACTTCCTTTGCCACTTCTCCCAGAGCAATCATAGCCTGTCCGGTCGAATAGCCGTCAGCCGGGGAACCTGCGATTTTAAAGGCGCTGGCGCCGTTAAAGCGGGTGACGGAAGGCACCGTCATCTCCGGTTCCACACTGACCAGAGAATCCAGCGGCACCATTTCGTTATTATTGCTTTTCACGTAGAAGAAGCGTAGATTTTTGATATCATCGCGGAATTCCGGCTGCGCCTGCATCACGACCTTCCAGGTACGGCCGAAATTATTGAAGTCATTGACTTCGCTGCCTCCTAAAAAGGTCTGCAGCGTAGTAAAGACACTGGCTACCGGCACATTTAACGCTTCGGCTTTTTCACGATTGATGTCGAACTTATAGCCGGGCGTATCTGTATTAAACGTCGTGTACGCGACACCAATTTCCGGACGCTGGTTCGCTTTCTGTAAGAATTGACGCGCATACTGATTCATCCGGTTTACGTCATCGCCGCCCAGATTCATAATATACATGGAAATGCTCCCGGTAGCCGATAAACCCGGTAACGCCGGTTCATTAAAAGCCATGACATTCATGCCGGGCGTCTGTGCTGCCAGACCGTACGTTCGTTTGATCAGATCAAAAGTGCTGGTCGAACGTTTATCATATTCTTCCATCATCACCGGAATAATACCTGCGCTGGATTTGGGAGCCATAGAAAGCACATCGAACCCATTGACCGGCATCACATATTTTACACCCGGAAACTTAGCCAGCTCCTGGGAAAACTTCAACACGGCCTGGGTACCCCGGTTGGAAGAAGCGCCTTCCGGCAAATTATACGAAACAAGAAACATCCCCTGGTCTTCTTCCGGAACATAACCGGTCGGCGTGATTTTGAAGAACAGCCCCGCCAGAATCACCAGTACCAAAAGACCGCACATCATCAGCCTGGAATAACGGATACACTGGCCTACCCGATTCGTATACCTGGCTACGGTATTGGCATACCATACATTAAAGCGGTAAATGATGTTCCCGATAAAGCTTTTTTTCTCTTTCCCCTCGGTCATTGCCGACTGGGGGCGCAAAAATTTAGCACAAAGCGCCGGCGTAAGAGACAGTGCCACCACAGCAGATAACGCCATGGAAACAGAAATCGTCAGCGCAAACTGTTTATATAACTGCCCGGTAGAACCACCCATAAAGGAAATCGGCACAAACACGGCGGCCAGTACACAGGCAATGGCCACTACAGGACCGGACACCTCTCTCATGGCCCGATAGGTGGCTTCTTTAGGAGAAAGTCCCGTATCCTGAATATGGTGTTCTACCGCTTCTACCACCACAATGGCATCGTCTACCACAAGGCCGACAGCCAGAATCATGGCAAACAAGGACAAGGTATTGATGGAAAAGCCCAGAAGTACGAAGGCGCCAAAGGTCCCAATCAGAGAAACGGGAACCGCCAGCATGGGAATCAACGTGGCCCTGAGGTTCCCCAGGAAAAGATATACCACCAACAAAACCAGAATCAGCGCTTCCACAAAAGTATGAGCTACCTTCTCCAGTGATTCACGCACAAACTGCGTCTTATCGCTGGCAATCACCAGTTTCATGTCCGGGGGAAAACGGGTTTCCGCTTCAACCAGCACCTTGCGGATCTCGCTCACCGCATCTAACGCATTTGCGTCGGTGGTCAGACTGACCGGATAAATCACGGCCTCGCCGCCTTTACCCTGATCCAGCAGCATAGACGAAGGCGTGTCCATACGCTGCCCTTCATAGATGGTAGCGATTTCTTTTAAGCGCAATATCTCGCCTTTGGAAGAACGCACAATGATATTCTCGAATTCTTCCGGCCGTTTCAAGCGTCCCTGGGCGCTGGCTGAATATTTGAATTCCTGATCTCCTGTAGTGGGTTTGGACCCTATGGATCCCACCGGAGCCTGGATATTCTGGCTCTTAATCGCTGCGGCGACCTCGGAAGCCGTAATGCCGAGCTGGGCCATCATATCCGGTTTCAGTTCCACGCGCATGGCGTATTCCGGCCCATATTCGTCGACAGAAGACACACCTTTTACACGTTTTACCGGATCTACCACGTTGGCCGCCCCATAGGCTTTCAGGAACATCCCGTCATAGGTGCCTCCCGGAGATGTCAGCGCAAAATACATAATGGTCTGCGAAGACCGTTTCGCAGTCGTCACACCAAAGCCGGAAACTTCGGAAGGCAAAGAAGATTTCGCCTGGTCCACACGGTTTTGCACCTCAACAGAAGCAATGTCCCCGTTTTTTTCCAGATTGAACGTAACATTCAGCGTGTAACCGCCGGTATTGGTAGAGGTAGAACGCATATCACGCATATTTTCTACGCCGTTTACTTTCTGTTCAATCGCCTGGGCGATACTTTCCTCTACCGTAGTCGCATTCGCCCCTACATAGGTAGTACTGACCTCAATCTGAGGTTTGGTAATATTGGGATACTGCGCGATCGGCAGGCTGAATCCCGCAATCAGTCCGGCAAAGACAATGATCAGGGACAGGGCGATCGCAAAAATAGGTCGATCGATAAAAAACTTTGCCACTTACTTCAGCCTCCCGTCATTTCCCGGAAGCAGCCGCGCTGTTGGCAGCAGAGTTGCTTTCCGTACTTAGTTCGGCTTCTGTCATCGCAGTTGCTTTTACCTCCGAACCTTTATTCACCTTCTGGATTCCTTCCACTACGATAGTTTCGTCTCCGTTCAGGCCTTTTTCCACAAGCCAGAGCTTACCTACCCTGGCTCCTAACGTTACTTCGCGCATATCCACCTTATTGTCGTTGCCAATCACAAACACAAACTTCTTATAAAGCATCTCTTTCACCGCGCGCTGCGGGATCAGGACGGCATTTTTCCGTGTGCCTGCATTAGCCTGCAGCCGGGCAAACATGCCGGGCAGCAGAATATTGCTGTCATTCGAGAAACGGGCTTTTAAAGTCAAGGCGCCGGTGTTGCCGGAAATTTCACGATTGACCTGATCTACGGCGCCGGACCCCTCATACACTGTGCCGTCCGACAGAATCAGTTTCAGATCCTGCAGCGAATTTACACCGGCATCGGTATGCGCTTTGGCAAGGGCCAGATATTCATTTTCGGAAATACTGAACTTAATGCGTACCGGATTGGTATTGCTCATAGTGGCCAACACGGTCTGCCCTGCGGTTACGTAATTGCCTACAGACAGATCACTGGTACTGATCTTGCCGGCAAAAGGCGCCCGGACATCCGTATCCCCCATGCTGATCTGTGCATTTTCCAATAAGGCTTCCCGGGCTTTTACGGTAGCCTGGGCCTGATCACGTTGGGCAAGAGCCAGATCATAAGCCTGCCTGGAAACAGCATGCTGCTCATATAATTTCGCATAACGTTGGGCGTCGGTCTCCAAACGGGCCAGTTCTGTCCGTGCGCTGGCCACACCGGCCTGAGCATTTAACACGTTTGCCCGATACGTACGCTGATCGATGCTGAAAAGCACCTGCCCGGCTTCCACCCAGTCCCCGCCGTTAAAATTTTTGCTGGTGATCTTGCCTGAAACATTCGCTGTAATATTGGCTTCCTGCTGTGCTTCCACAAAGCCGGTAAATTCATATAAGTTGGGCGTATCCCGCTTTATGACCTGCATGCTTTTTACCGCTACAGCGCCGGTCTTCTGCTGCTGCGCCTGTTTGTTCCCGCATCCCGCAAAAACAAAAAGGCCCGCGATGGCCAACGAAACCGCAAGCCCCTTCCCCCATGTTCTCTTCACATTCTCCAACATCATCACACTCCTTCTGAAAGCAGCCTGAAACCGTCCCGCACTTTGCTCCGTACTATGCTAACGAACTTGCTGCCTTATACTATCAACTGTTTTAAAACCACATTGTTTCTCCCCACAGATAAAAAGCGATAAAAACAGGATGCGGAATTTAACATATGCATTATTATACGAGAGGGAAAAAGAAAACGCAAACCTGATTAAGCAAGATTAAATCGCTTTTCCTTTCTATTTCTTCTGTTTCCTCTTATTTTCTTTTTTCTCTGACTGGCCAGTCAGCACGTTGTATTTTTCACAATTATTTCAGTAATTATAACGCTCGCTTCGCCGGTGAATTTTCCAGGCCACGCAAGAAACCATGCGTGACCTGTCTCTCCGCTCATCCCTTATTTGGAAGAAAGTATGTCCTGCCGGCGAATCAGCTTGCGCAAATCAGAAAGAGCTACCACACTCATTTTAATGTTCTCTTCCTCTTGAAACGCTTCGCTGAGCAGCCGATCCTGAAAGACGATCTTATCCCCCTCACGATGCCAATACTGCGGTTTCACTTCGGTAAAGACTCCCCTGGGTTCCCCCACCAGGTTGATCACTTTCAGAAAATCAGGATTTTTTACAGCAAACACGGCATCGATTGGCAGAAGATCTCCGGTCTGCATATCAAAATTGTACATATCCCGGATCACATCGCCTTTAAGATTCCGCCGGCCCAACTCCAGACATAAAAGTTTGGGACCGGCAAATTTGACCTGAAACGCCCTCTCTTCTTCCGCAGGATGCGCCTTATACCAGTCTTCCAGCTGCCCATTGATCTTATTCTGGAGCTCCGGTTTTTCTTCCACCGCCACCACAGGACGGCTGATACTCCGCTCGCCGATCCAGGCACGGCGGGAATAAAGCTGCCAGTCGCCCGCTTTGGCCGGCCGATCGATAGTCCCCGTTTCAAACAACCCGTCTTTCGCAGCGGTCGCTTTGACTTCCACAGGCTGCCAGTTACCGTTTCCCTTTGCCCAACGGACCGTCAGACGGGCCAGCACATTCCGATGATCCGCCGCCAGCACATTTTGTACGGTAAAAAGGCAATTATTCTGCCAGGCCAGAGAAACAATCTCTGTTATTTCCGGCCGCAGATGGGTTTTAGCCAAAGCCCCCTCTCGGGTGAAAATACGAAACGTATCCGGTTCCGGTACGTTAAATTCTACGTGCGTCGTCTTTTCCGAACCGTCCCTGGGCAAAACATATTCCACCGAAAAACGGCGCCCCGGTAAATAGGCAGCCGAAGCCCTGATTCCCAGATTATCCGCACCGGAGAACTCTTCCTTCACGTTGGCAGGCCTGGAAAAATCCAGAATACGGCACAACATATCACCCCGCTCGCCGCCCTTGCCCACCGTCAATAAAATACGGTCATACGATTGCGGGGCAGCATTTTCCGCTTCCACCTCGCGGCCGGCTTCTTTCCAGATCGCAACTAATTCATCCGCGGTAGGGAGCATATGTTTTACACTTTTTTCCGGTGTTTTTTCCTTGTATTCTTCTACAGGTTTTTTATCTGCCTGTGTCACTGCTAACGGTATTTTTTCCAACAGACAATAATAACCGCCTTCCAGATCCGGATGCCAGGCCGTAAGCATTTTCCCTGCCCCATTGCGCACGACCAGCAGGAGTTTGCCATAGTAATTGCTCCCGGGGATCGTTTTTTCTCCCTGCAGCTCTATATTCTCCAGGCAACCGTCTCCGTCTACATCGGCTTGAACCGTTGCCAGAACAGCCCCCTCGGCCCCCTTAAAAGGGAGCGCCAGCATACAGGCTACCAGCATTATCGCCAAATACCGCTTCAGTGTGTGTTTCATTCTTACTCCTCAAAATTAAATGTTACTTACCTTTTAAAAATTTACTACTTGATCTTTTATACTTCTTGATCTTTTATACTTCAGTTCACAGGATTTTACTATTTTTTAAAACAATACTTAACAGGACTTTACTAACATTATAGCAGATATACCCGGTTTTTCACCAGCAACGGGTCAATACTGCTCTTCCCTCGCGGCCTTATAACCGGCCAAATTGCGGCAGGCAGGTAATGCAGACATAACCAATTCCGCTGGTCAACAGGATATTCAAGCCTGTAAGCGCAATGCCCCGGCGCACCTGCACACCGGGATCCAGACCGAACGCCACCGGGATTGCCCTTGTGGAAAGAGGCAACACATAAGCGCAGCTTTGCGCCACGATCGTCGTCAGCACATAAGGGATCGGATTCAGAGACAAACTTTGGCAGATGCTGACCGCCACCGGGATGGCAATGGACGCTGCCGCCGTATTGCTGGAGATCTCCGCCATCAGGGTCGTAAACGCGGTGAAAATCAACAATGTTACAAAACCGCCATCCAAAGATAACAGTTTCATACCGGCGCCTAATTTTTCCACCGCGCCGGTATGAATGAGGATCTTACCCAAGGCAATGCCGCTGGCAAACAGAAAATACATCCCCCACATCGCATGGCTTTCCGCATACTCCCATTTCAGCATGACCTGACCTTTTTCGTCCCGCAAAAAAAACATCAGCATACCCAAAAGCAAAAAGCAATACGCAGGCTTTAGCCCCGGCAGAAGATCGGCAAATAAAGGCCGGACAAATGCTAAAAGAGTCGCCAGGCCGAAAACAACGAGCCCGATTTTTTCGCCCCGGCGCATGGGGCCAAAAGACTCATACATCGTTTTAAAGTAATCCCGGGTGCCATGCAGTTCTTTTACCGGCATCGGCAGATGCCAGATATACAGCAGATTTAAGAAAAATACGATCACAAGGATGGGCAAAAAGCGTACAAGCCAGTCCACATACATAAATTCTTTGCCCAACATATTTTCAAGGTAGCTGATCGCCACCAGATTCGCACTGCTCCCAATCGGGGAACCAAACCCGCCAAAACCGCTGCCCCAGCCGATAGCCAACAGGATCGGCACCGCCAACTGACTGGTCCGAATATCTTTTTCACCGACAAATTTCAACATAGCAGTGGCAATCGGACAGAAAATAGCTGCGACCACCACATTAGGCAAGAAAATGGAAAGCAAGGCAGAGGCACTGAGCCAGACCAGGATCTGCTGCTTCATAGAAGGTCCGATAAAACACAAGGTTTTGACAGAAAGCCGTTTATCCAGACCGGTCAGCGTCCAGGTCATGCAGATCAGATCCGAACCCAACAGCAAGATACAGATTTCTGAACAATATTGACTGATTACCTGGGTATTGGGAATTAAGCTGAAAAACGCATTGATGACGATGGGCAATAAAGAAGTGACGGAGATCGACACCGGTCGGAAGATCCACCACACCGCCATCCAAACCGCCAATCCCATAGCTACCGCGCCGGAAAAGCCAAAGCCATCCTGCAGCGACAGAATAGTAAGTAAAAATAACGCCGGACCTAACAACAATTGAAGCTGAGCTTTTTTGCCCATACTACACACCTTCCTTGGTTTATTTCATAACCGGAGCAGCCGGTTACAAGTTACTTTCCAGGCGGCACTGCCGTCAGCCATTGACGCTGCCGTTCATTCTCCCGGAACAGCTGCGCGTCGAACCACATATAATAAAAACGCTGGGCCGAAACAATCCCATACCCGTCCTGCAAATGGTCCGTAGTATCATAGGGGTCTGCCAGCAGCAACACATCGTTGGCGGCTTCTTTATCCCCCAGGGTATCGTGCCCGATGATTACCCGCCAATGACCTCCCCAATCCACATTTTCCACCATGATAGGCGTATTGTGTTTCAGATTGTCATCCACAAACTGTAAAAACTCCCGATAGGTTTTTGGGGAACCGTCTTTCAGAGAATTTTTTACGATCCAGCCCTTTTCCTCAAAATAGCGGCTCATACCCCGTGTATTCGTACCCGGTTCTTTTACGCCTGCGGGATGCGTGCCCATGATCTTAGCAATTTCTTTTTCATTTTCCGGCACGGCTCCCAGAAAATACTGAGCTACCGTAAACGCAGCCGCCGGCCCACAGGTATATCCTGTTTCCTGTTGTTTTGTTTTATATTTTTCCAAAAGCAATAAACTGCCACCGGACTTCAAGTTATACACATCAACAAATTTATAATAAGGCGAATCCGCCACGTCATATTTATGCGGCGCAGCCGCCGGTCCCTCATCCCGTTCCCATAAGCCGGCAATCCCCACAGACGCCTTCGCCAATAGTCCCGGCGAGTCGGCAGGCGCTGTGTCCTGCCGATAATAGCGATTCATCCCCAGTAACACCGCGATTATCAATAGTCCCAACAAGAGTTTTTTCATTGCGTTTTTCCTATCGTTTTACGTTTCCCTGTCATTTCTTAATTGACCGGCTGTTCTGCTTTTCAGCAAGGTTTTGCGCATTGTCAACAAAGCATTGTTTCAGCAACTTTCGTTAACCACATCAATGGCTCCTCGTTTGTGACATGGCTGCGGTTCTTGCGCAACAGTATTTACGCCGGTCTCTTGTATTTTCCGCAGACGCTGTATCTTACCCAACAGCGTTTCCGCCAAGACTTTTTTTTCATTGGGAATCCCCCGGTTCTGCACCTGACGCAGCAGATAACGCAAAGCTTCCTTTACGGACCAGTCAACCTCGGAAGGCAGTAAATCGCGGACTTCCTTACCGTTAAGAGCAAGGTCCGAAGTATGCACCGGCATCTCGTCCCGTGCCCTGCGGATCGCTTCTTCGCTGAGCAGGCGCCCTTCCAGCATAACGGGTTCCTGCAGCACACCGGCCCAGGTAGCAGCCATATCCGCCAGAAAAACCCCGCCCAACTGAGAAAATCCCTCCGCCAGATCTTTTTCCGTGCGAAATTCCCCGCTGACAGCTTCACTGCGGATCCACCGCTGCAGCACCTTCTGTTTATGCACCAACATAGGCGCAAAACGCATGTGCCTTGCCACCAGCCAGCAGACTCTATCCACAAAATCTGCCGGATAACGCAGGCGGGTCAGGATCGTATGCGCCATTACGGCGCTGACTTTTTCATGTCCGTGATCATTCGGATAACCATCCGGCGTTACTCCTCGCACTCCCGGCCGCCCTTTGGCCACATCATGCAGCAAAAGCGCCCAGCGCAGCGTCAGATCACGCGGTCCGTTGTCCACAGCCGCTAAAATGTGTTCCCACACATTATAACAATGAAAGCGGATATTCTGCGGCAGGCCCGGCAACAGGGAAAGTTCCGGCAACACATCGGTATAATATTCCCTGCCGTTTTCCCTGATGCGGCATTGGGTCGCCGCCAGACCGGTGGAAACCAGCAGCATCAGTCCGCGTCCGGCCGCTTTGCTTACCAGCAGCTTATCCAGTTCCGTACGCACCCGTTCCAACGAAAGTTCCCGGCAATTGCGGCAATCAAAACGGTATCTTTTTTGCAGCGCAAAACGGGTACCGGCCTGGCCAAAACCTGTTTTTTGTAAAGGGCCGGTCAACTGAGCATCCGGTCCCATCGTCTTCATGTCTAAAGAAACGGGGCGCCCCTGTGTCAGGAGAGCCCGACGTAAATTTTCTTCCACAGAACTTGCGGTGTCATAAAAGGCATTGACCTGTGCCGGCGTATCAGTACCTTCCACATAGGTAAAATCCAACTGCGCCACCAGACGGCAGGCGCGGTACATCCGCAGAGCGTCTTCCCGAAAGCGCAGCCGCGCATCGCCGACCGTACGCAGCGCCTTGTCCTTAAGATCCTGCTGCCCGCCAAAATAATCGTACAAACGTCCGGCGCTGTCCAGGGCCATCGCATTCACAGTAAAATCCCGGCGGGACAGATCCTCTTTCAGCGTAGCACAGTACCAGACCACTTCCGGCCGATGGGCATCCGCTCCATATCTCTCTCCCCGGAAGGTAGCGATTTCTGTGGCTTTTCCGTCCACGATCGCCACCACCACACCAAAATTCCACCCCAGCTTTTCCACCAGACCATAGCCGGCCTGACGTACGACGGCAGCCACCTGCTCCGGACGGGCATTCGTGGTCACATCGTAATCGCCCGGAAATTCGCCCAGCAAAAGATCACGCACGGCGCCGCCTGCCACATAGGCCTCAAAACCTGAGTTTTCCAATAATGCCAAAACTTTTTTAATATAATCCGGAAATATGATTTGCATAGCGGACCTTGCCTCTATCCTCAGTCTTTTTAACATGAAATTAAAACAGTACTTGTTATTGCCGTTCAGCGCATAAAACACTTCGCCTGTATGCAAAACCGCAATATAAACAAAAAAGCAAACCTTACGGGATTTTGTCCCGCAAGGTCATTGTATTTCCTTACTCTTTTATTGTCAAGAATGCCTCTGCAACAACGTCTCTGCTATCAGATTCCCCATTGCCCGGGTACTGACCTTGTGTAAGCCGGCGCCGGACAGATCCGGCGTGCGATAGCCTGCGGCATACACTTTTTCCACGGCCTCTTCAATGGCGGCAGCCGCCGCTTCCTGTTCCAGCGAATAACGGAACAGCATCGCGGCAGATAAAATCGTTCCCGTCGGATTGGCAATGCCCTGTCCTGCAATATCCGGCGCGCTGCCATGAATTGGCTCATACAGCCCCGCACCGTCGCCCAGGCTGGCGCTGGGCAGAAGACCGATGGAACCACCTAATACCGAAGCCTCATCGGATAAAATGTCCCCAAAAATATTATTGGTCAGAATCACATCAAATTGGCCGGGATTTAACACCAGCTGCATCGCACAGTTATCCACATAAAAATGATTCAACTCGATTTCCGGATACTCCTGCTGCAGTTCCGTTACAACACGGCGCCACAAGCGGGATTCAGCCAGAACGTTGGCTTTATCCACAGAGGTCACTTTCCTGCGGCGCCCCCGGGCGGCTTCAAAGGCTTTCCGGGCAATTCGCTCGATCTCCGGCCGGGTATAAAGAGCAATATCCGCTGCCGTTTCCACCCCATTGACCAACGCCGCTTCCCGATGCTCCCCAAAATAAATGCCGCCGGTCAGCTCCCTGACGATAAGCAGATCCGTATCCCTCACCCGTTCTTCTTTTAACGGAGACAGATGCGCAGTGAAACGACTGACCTTCATCGGGCGCAGATTGCAGTACAACCCCAGCGCTTTGCGAATCTGCAGCAGTCCTTTTTCCGGACGGATGTCCGGAGCCGCCTGATCCCATTTCGGTCCCCCTACGGCCCCCAGCAGTACTGCATCCGCCGCCTTGGCCGAAGCCTCCGTCACCGCAGGGAACGGCTCGCCATACGCATCAATCGCGCACCCGCCTAATAATTGTGTATCATAGTCCAACCGAAGCCCGAATCTATCTGCTGCCGCATCCATTACTTCCACTGCGGCAGACACGATTTCCGGGCCGATCCCGTCACCCGGCAACAATGTGATTTTCATATCCATTACCCCTAAGTAGTCCTTTTTCTATATATTTAAGTAACGACATCAAGAAACCAGGAAGTAACGTATTCTATTTATCTGCTTTTATACAGTAGTCCCCTAAGTCTCCTGCATCTGCTTGTTTCAGGAAAAATTTCTTTCTCTAAAACGCGCTCTTATCAACGATTCAACTGCTTCATATATTCCACTAAACCGCCGCAATCCGCAATTTCCTGACAAAATTCCGGCAACGGCTTCGTTTGAATCACGATATCTTTGTTTAAAATCGCAATTTTCCCCGTCTTCAAATCCACTGACACAGTATCGCCCGCTTCGATTTTTTCCGCCGCTTTGCCAATTTCCAATACCGGCAGACCGATATTAATGGCATTGCGATAAAAGATACGGGCAAAACTTTCAGCAATAATACATTGCACGCCTTTTACCTTAAGGACCATGGGCGCATGCTCCCGGGAAGAGCCGCAGCCAAAATTTTTGCCGGCCACGATCACATCCCCCGTCTGCACTCCCGCGGAAAACGACGTATCGATATCCTCCATGGCATGTTCTGCCAATTCCTTAAAATCGGCAATATTCAAATACCGGGCGGGAATGATCACGTCCGTATCCACATGGTCTCCATACCGCCAGATCCTGCTCATTTTAATACCTCCCCTGCTCCCGCAATATATCCTTTAACCGCGCTGGCCGCTGCCGTATAGGGGCTGGCCAGATACACTTCACTGTCCACATGACCCATGCGGCCTCTGAAATTACGGTTAGTCGTGGAAACACAGCGTTCCCCCGCTGCCAGTATCCCCATGTAGCCACCCAGACAAGGTCCGCAGGTAGGGGTCGAAACGGCTGCATTAGCCTTGATAAAAATATCCACATACCCTAATTCCATAGCCTTCTGATAAATTTCCTGAGTCGCGGGAATGATAATGCAGCGAACTCTGTCATGGACCTTATGATCCTTCAGCACTTCCGCAGCCTGGGCCAGGTCTTCTAAGCGGCCGTTGGTACAGGAGCCGATCACAACCTGGTCGATCTGTATCTGATGAGATTCCCCGACCGGGTGAGTATTCTCCGGCAAGTGAGGATAGGCTACCACCGGTTCCAGCTTTGACAGATCGATGGGAATCACCCGTTCATAAACCGCGTCCGGGTCCGCTTCCACGCCTTTCCAGGGACGAGTCACACGATCTTTCAGAAACTCCCGCGTTTTATCATCAACCGGAAAGATACCGTTTTTGCCGCCGGCTTCAATAGCCATATTGCAAATCGTAAACCGATCCGTCATATCCAGCTCCTGCACTCCGGGGCCGGTAAATTCCAGGCTTTCATATCGGGCTCCGTCCACTCCGATAAGACCGATCAATGTCAGGATCAGATCTTTGCCTTTTACATAGTCAGGCAGTTTACCGGTCAGCTCTACCTTAATAGCGGACGGGACCTTGAACCAGGCCTTGCCGGAAGCCATCGCGCAACCGATGTCCGTTTGTCCCATACCGGTGGAAAGGGCATTCAACGCCCCGTACGTACAGGTATGAGAATCCGCGCCGATTACAATTTCACCGGGAGCCACCAACCCTTTGTCCGGCAGCAGCGCATGTTCAATACCCATACGCCCTACCTCAAAATAATGCGTGATTTCATGCTGCCGGGCAAACTCCCGCAGTTCTTTACACAATGTAGCTGATTTTATATCTTTGCAAGGCGAAAAATGATCCGGAACCAGGGCAATTTTATGCCGGTCAAAAACCGGACGTCCGATTTTATTAAACTCTTTGATGGCAGGCGGACCCGTAATATCATTGGCCAGCACCAGATCTACCTGTGAAACCAGGAGATCCCCTGCTTCTACCGTTTTCCTCCCTACATGGCGGGCCAGAATTTTCTGTGTCATCGTCATACCCATGCTGTCTTCCTCCTCATCTTCCATCATGCAAGTATTTGATTGCCATTGTTGCCGCAACATGCCTTTACTCCGCAAAACCCTGTTCTTTCTCTTTGCCTGCCCGCTATTTCCCGGGCTCCGCCAAATAAAAACACCCCCACCTGTACATACAGATAGGGGCGAAAATTTTCGCGGTACCACCCTGATTTATCTCTTGTTTCTGCGGCTTTTTACAGCCCTACGCCTAACGCGCGCCTACGTTGTCCGCTACTTTCTTCACAGACACAGCTCCCGGATGAGATGACGCCCTTCCCGGCAGAAGCTCGCACCAGCCGCTTCCTCTCTGCGCCGTTCCCGGTAATCAATTTCCGTTCTCCGCCTTTACTTTTTACCTGGGCAGGGTTCCGATCTCTAAAAGCTCGGTAAGACACTGCTTACATGTATTATACTGTTACATTATGGTAAAGAAAACAGCAGAAGTCAAGGATTTTCGTTAGCTTTTTCAAATTCATTTAAAAATACTTGCACTCTGTTACGGACGTAACAGTTTGGCACAGGATAGTCTCACAGGCTTATAACAAAATGTACTTGCAGATAAAGATTACAGCCAGTATGTACATTAAGGGACTGACACGTTTGGCATGTCCGGTCAGCGTATTTACTATAGCATAAGAAATGATACCGAAGGAAATGCCTTCAGAGATGCTGTAGGTAAAGGGCATAGCCAGAATGCACAGGTAGGCGGGAATAGCTTCTGACAGATTGCTGAAATCAATCTGAGTAATGGAAGAAACCATCAGGAAACCTACGATAACCAACGCCGGAGCGGTGGCAAAAGCGGGGATCGCCATAAAGAAAGGCGACAGGAACAGGGACAGGAAAAACAGTACGGCTACCGTCACAGCCGTCAGGCCGGTACGACCCCCTTCACTGACACCGGAAGCCGATTCCACGAACGTAGTAATAGTACTGGTACCCATCAGAGCGCCGGCAACCGTACCGCAGGCATCGGCCATTAACGCGCCTTTGATCCGGGGCAACGTACCATCCGGCCGCAGCATATTCGCTTTAGAAGCTACACCCATCAACGTGCCCAGGGTATCAAATAAATCGACAAATAAGAAAGCCAGGATCACCACCAGAAAATCCAGGGAAGCAAATTTACTGAAATCCAACTGAAAGAAAATCGGCGACGGATCCGCCGGCAGGAAGGAAGCCGCCCCCGCTGACAAATTCGGTAATACGCTGAACGCGCCCAGCTTGGGATTCGGAATATACAGACCCGTTAATTCACAAACTACACCCATGAGCCAGGTGATTAAAATGCCCCACAGAATACTGCCTTTCACGTCTTTTACCATCATAATGCCCGTCAGCAAAATGCCGAGGATGGCCAATACTACCGTGATTCCTACCGTATGGAAACTGCCATCCGCCAGAGAACCTTTAAAAGAGAACAAAGCTATTTTGGTCGCCGGATTGGCCACGATCACCTGTGCATTAAACAGGCCGATCAGAGCGATAAACAAACCGATACCTACGGAAACCGCCCGTTTCAAACTCAGCGGAATGACGTTAAAAATCGCCTGCCGCATATTGGTCAGCGACATGAGGATAAAGATGACGCCTTCCACGCAAACCGCAGCCAGAGCCATCTGCCAGGAATAGCCCATCTGCTTTACTACGGTAAAGGCAAAATACGCATTTAACCCCATCCCGGCGGACAAAGCAAACGGATAGTTGGCAAAGGCCGCCATGAACAACGTCGCCAGGCAGGAGGCCAGCGCCGTAACCGTCAGCAACGCCCCCTTGTCCATCCCCGTCACACTGAGGATAGACGGGTTGACAGCCAGAATATAAGCCATCGTCATAAATGTAGTGACACCTGCCATGATCTCCGTCTTTACAGTCGTACCATTTTCCCGCAGGTGAAAAAGTTTCTCCAGCATACCGTCCTGCATAAAATCCCTCCATTGTCCCTGATCAGGCCGGTAAAACACTTACCGGGGCCCTTTCGGTAACTTTTAAATTATAGTTTATTATACCACGTTTATGAAAAGTTTGTGAATCGCTTTTTTCTTATACCCTGAACCTGCAACAGAAAATCCGGCAGAAGAGTACGGAATTTCTTCTGCCGGATCGTTTTACTTCCTGTCCGACTTATACCAATCTTACATCTTTAACTGACGCAGACGGGAAAAGCCGGTCACCCCCTGCAACAATTTCAATGTTTCCGGAACCACTTCGTTGTCCACAGTCATCAGCATCATAGCCACCCCGTTCTGCAGGTTGCGGCTGACCTGCATGGTGGCAATATTGACCCTGGCAGCGCCCAATAAAGTACCGAGCTGCCCGATCATACCGGGCTTATCCTCATTATTTACCGCCAGCATGAAAGGCATGGGTTCCACATCGAACTGATAGCCGTTGATGTTTTTGATGCGCACCTCTCCTTCCGGTGTCACATTGCCTGCTGCCGTAAACAAGTTTCCTTTAGAATGAATTTTTACAGTAAGCAGATTTTGCGGCGTATTTTCCTTGCTTTCAATCACTTCCACCCCACGGCCGCCGGCAGTTACTTCCGCATTTACATAGTTTACCCGCTCTTTCAAAATCGGTTCAAAAACACCCTTCAAGACCGCCCGGGTGATCATGCTGGTTTCCATTTCCGCCAATGCGCCGCTGTAAATCACTTCCACCTTTTCAATAGCTTCATGCTCCAACTGGTAATAGAGCTTGCCCAAATCTTCACCCAAGGTGAGGAAGTTCTTCATCACGGCCAGTTCGCCTGCCTGGAGCGCCGGCAAATTTACCGCATTCGGCACCATTTCGCCCCGTAAGGCCGCGATCACTTCTTCCGCAATGGCGATTCCTACATTATCCTGCGCCTCCTGCGTGTCTGCCCCCAGATGAGGCGTCAGCACACACTGAGGCAGATCGATCAGCGGCGAAATCGGTTTCGGTTCGTCCACCAGCACGTCGATGCCGGCGCTGCCCACCAGCCCTTCCTTGATGGCCCTGGCCAGATCCTGTTCATTAAAAAGCCCGCCGCGGGCACAGTTCACTACCCGAACGCCTTTTTTGCACTTCTCCCACTCCTTGTAGGTGATCATGTTCATGGTTTCTTCTGTTCGGGGCGTATGAATCGTGATCACATCCGCCTCTTTCAGCAGTTCGTCCAGCGTTTCGCATTTTTTGGCACTGTATTTTCGGAAACGGGCATCGGCAATATACGGGTCATAGGCAATGATCTTCATGCCGAAGGCCAGCATACGGGTCGCCACCAGGCCGCCGATACGTCCCAAACCGATGATCCCCAGCGTTTTACCGCAAAGTTCCATCCCTTTCAGACCGCTCCGATCCCAGACACGGCTTTCAATCATTTTATGGGCCCGCAGAGTGTTGCGGCAGGAAGCCAAAAGTAAACCGATGGTGTGTTCGCAGGCGGACACAATATTGGATTCCGGGGTGTTGACCACAATAATGCCCCGCTTGGTCGCCCCTTCCATTTCAATATTATCCACCCCGTTACCGGCCCGGCCCACTACCTTTAAATTCGCAGCATGCTGATAAAATTCTTCATTGATTTTTGTCACGCTGCGCACAACGACGGCATCATATTCCGGAATCTGTTCCAACAGTTCTTCCCGCGTCAGGTTCATCTTTACATCTACCTGAAAGTCTTTTTGCGCCTTCAATAAAGCAACACCCTTGTCAGAAATGCTTTCCGTCACAATAATTTTTTTCATTGACCTGTCCTCCTGTAAACATCTTTTCTCGACCAATTCCCCTTGCTTGACAACTTTCGACAGACGGTCGCCCAAGCAAATAAAAAAGACTCCCGTCCCTGTAATAAGGACGAGAGCCTGAAACTGCGTTTGAAAATACGCACTCTGTCAGCTCACGTGGTGCCACCTTAGTTCGCCGTAATCGTATCTTTTACTTACTTTACGGCCTTCATTTCCGAGATATCGGTCGGACCCGGCCAGGTTGCTGCCCCTGACTTCTCCGGAGCGGAATTCGACCCGCGATCGGACGGTTTGCACTGACCACCGTCTCTCTGAACAGACCGGGATGTACTTTTCTCCTTCATGGAACCTATTCGCTTGTATAGGTGCAATTATAGGCGTCTTCCGGAGAAAAGTCAAATACCAGTTGTGTAATAAATGCTACAATTAAAGCTACTATCCCCTGTTTTTCAAAATTTTTGTTATTCCCAGCACAAACTTTTATTTATGCAAAGTTTTACCATGTATAACATAAGTTTTTTATTTTACGAAGTTTTCTCTATGTTCGACACAAACTTTTATTTATGCAAAACGTGTACTGGGCACAGTATAAACCTCTCTATGAATAACTCACGCCTTTTTTAATTAAACGATTGATTAATTTTTTAAAATGCCGTATAATACGATTGATAAAGATAGTTTACACTTTGCTTACAGCCCAATTTTACACATGATACTGCCAGGTAAATTACACATTTTAGTTTCAATACAGATGCGTCTAAGCAAGACAAATACGTTGGATAAGCAAGCCGGTAATCAGGGAACTGAATAAATACCTGAATAATTAAGTAAGCGCATATTTATGGAATTCAAAGAAAGAAGGTTACGCTATGGTGGCTACAACCGGACAAACACAGGATACCTCCGCCAAAATCATGCAGGCCGCTAAAGAATTATTCGCCGAAAACGGCTACGATGGAGTTACCATTAAGCGGATCGCGCAGCTGGCAGGTACCAACAGTGCGCTCATCTCCTATTATTTCGGCGGCAAGGCGCAATTGTACCAGGTAGTTCTGAAACAGCAGACCGAGATTTTTCTTTCCATGATGGTCCGTTGGAAGGACACTTCTTTGTCTCCACTACAGCATATCAAGCGGTTTATGGATGCGCAGGCCCGGCTGCATCTGGCAGATCCTCACAGCATTTACATGATTTACCGTGAATTTCTTACACCTACGAAAACGGCTGCCGATGTGGTACAGGAACGGATCATTGCCATTTATGAAGGCTTGTCCGAAGAATTGGAAGCGGCCAAAGCCGGACACTATATTAACGCCTCCGTAGATTGTCGACGGGCGGCCTTTACGCTGCTCAGTATTTTTGCGCTTTTTATTTTAACCTGTCGATACGAAAGCCTGTCAGACAGCAGTATGTTGACAGGGAAAGATCCGTTCTCACGCCTGCAAGGGGTTTATCTTGATTATTTACAGACTCTGTCTACCGGAAAGGAGACGTTACAATGAAACTCCCGAAATTTGAATTTAAAAAAACACATTATCTCATAGCCGGTGCCGTTGCGGTTCTTTTCATCGGCTGGCGTATTTACGGCACCGTACATCCTGACGCCGTGGAAGAAAAACCGATTCCCGTAGTACGCACAATCACCGTAGGTGCTTCTTCTACGGATAATACGGCCGTATATCCCGGCGAAGTCCGCGGCAAATACGAAAGCACCCTGGCTTTTCAGACCGGCGGCAAAATTGTCAGTCGTCAGGTAAATTTAGGAGATCGGGTGCGGGCGGGTCAGGTTCTGCTGGAAATCGATCCCAAAGATGTAAACCAAAGCGTCAATGCGGCGCAGGCTGCCTGTAACGCGGCTCTGTCCAACTACCATCTGGCGAAAGATAACTATGAAAGATTCAATGTCTTGCATGCTAAGGGCGCGGTCAGCGCGATGGTGCGGGATCAGTATAAAACCCAGTTTGAAGCAGCCGACGCAAATCTGCAAAGTGCCCGGGCGCAGCTGACCGCCAGTCAGAATCAGTTGGGCTACACCCGTCTGGTAGCCGATCATGACGGCAGCGTAGCTTCTTTGTCCTGCGAGGTGGGACAGGTGGTAGGCGCCGGTACGCCGGTCATCAGTCTGGTGCAGGATGGTAACCGGGAGATTCAGATTTTCATACCGGAAAACCGTATCGGAGAAATACAGCCCGGGCAGCCTGCCACGATCACTTTCTGGGCGCTGCAAGATCTTACAGTGCCAGGCCGCGTCAGCGAAATCGCGCCTATGGCAGACAGCGTCACCCGCACCTATAAGGTAAAGGTGGCGGTAGAGGAAATGCCCCCATCCGCAAAATTGGGCATGACGGCTAAAGTCATGCTTTCCACCGGCACCTCTTCCGCGTTTTTGCTTCCTGCCGGGGCCATCTACCAGACAGGCGACAAACCCGGGGTATGGGTGATACGGGAGCATAAAGCCACGCTGACAGAAGTCAAGACCGACGGCTATGAAGGAAGCAATGTCAGGATTTCCCAGGGCCTGCAAAAAGGAGATGTAGTGGTTGCCGGCGGTACGAACAAACTGACAGAAGGACAGGAAGTACGATTGGAAGGCAGTGAAGCAAAATGAGAGGAAACTGGGCCACCTGGTCAATCAAACACAAACAGGTTATTTACTTTTTTGCGGTGCTGTTAACCGTCATGGGCATCTTCTCTTACTTTACGTTGGGAAGGCAGGAAGATCCCGATTTTGCCGTCAAACAAATGGTCATTTCCGCCGCCTGGCCCGGTGCTACGGCCAAACAGATGGAAATCAGGTCACCGATAAAATTGAAAAAATCGCACAGACCGTACCTGACGTAGATTACATTACCAGTTATTCCCGTCCCGGTGTCTGTGTCGTCAACGTATTTTTGAAAGAAACGCTTTCCACCGCAGAGAGCAAGCTCCGCTGGCAGGAAGTCCGCAACCTGGTTAGTGACGGAAAAAACACACTGCCCGCCGGGCTGTATGGTCCCTATTACAATGATCATTTTGACGATGTATTCGGCAATGTGTACGCCATTACTTCAGACAGCTATTCCTATGAGGATATGCGCAAAGAAGCCAGCCTTATCAAGGATAAATTTGTTCTGATTCCGGATGTAAAAAAAGTGGAACTTCTGGGCGTACAGCCGGAAAAAATTTATATTCAGCTGGATAACGCCAAACTGGCCAAGCTGGGAATGAGCATTGATCAGCTGGCCTCGGTTATTCAGGCGGAAACTTCCGTGACTCCCACCGCCATAAAGCAGGGCGCCGAACAGAACATTTATCTGCGCCTGACCGGACTGCCGGATACCGTAAAAAACATTGAAAACCTGCCGCTCAGCGGGAATGGGCGCACTCTGCGTCTGGGTGATGTGGCCACGATTAAGCGGGATTATGCCGATCCGCCTGAGCCGAAAATGTATTTTAACGGTAAACCGGCCATCGGCATCGCCATTTCTATGATAGATGGCGGCAATAACCTGCAATTAGGCAGTAATCTGGCCAACGAAGTAAAAGAACTACAAAAAACGCTGCCTCTGGGCTTTGAGTTGCATCAGGTACTGAATCAGCCGCAGGTTGTAAAAAACGCCATCAGCGAATTTACAAAGAGTCTGGTCGAAGCAATCCTGATCGTATTGGTGGTAAGCCTTATGACCCTGGGCCGGCAAAGCGGGTATGTGATCTCCATCTGCATCCCCCTGGTGCTCATGTGCAGCATGGTCGGCATGTATCTGTGGGGTATCGACCTGCATAAAATATCCCTGGGATCCTTAATTGTATCTCTGGGCATGCTGGTAGATGATGCCGTAGTCGTAGTGGAGATGATTGAAACCAAGATCAATGAAGGCTGGGATCGACTAAAAGCCTGCTCCTTCGCTTTTGAAAGCTCGGCCAAACCGCTGCTGACCGGCACCATGATCACCTGTATCAGCTTCATGCCTATTGCGTTTGCCAAATCCAACGTAGGGGACTATGCAGGCAGCTTGTTCATAGTCATTTCCGTGACTTTGATGAGCAGCTGGCTGATCGCTTCTACTGTGGCGCCGGCCCTGGCCCACGCCTGGCTCAAGGCCCCGCAAATACCGTCTGAAAATAAAGAAAATCCGGCGGCGCAGGCAACAAAAGAAAACGCTACTTCGCGGGAAGCGGAACAGCATGCTTTGTCTGAAACCGGCACTTCTACAGAAGCAACACGAAAAAACCCTCTCTACGAAAAGGGTTTCTATAAAGTATTCCGTAAGATTCTGAACTGGTCTCTGGCCCACCGCATTACTGTGGTCCTGGGAACCCTGGCTATTTTTGCCGCCTCTCTTTTATTAAGTCAGACTTTAAAGCAGGAGTTTTTCCCGGCCTCCGTACGACCGGAACTTTTAGTCGAATTAAATCTGCCGGAAGGCTCCAGTTTAAAAGCTTCCGATGCCGCGGCCAAAAAACTGACAGATCTGGTTATGCAGGAAGAAGGCGTCGCCAGTATTTCTACCTATGTAGGAAAAAGCAGCCCCCGGTTTGTGCTGGTCATCGATCCGGTATTGCCGCGGGATAACTATGCCCAACTGGTAGTAGTGGCAAAAGACACCGACAGTCGTAACCATCTGGAAAAAAGAATTAAAACACTGGTCGAAGAACAAATGCCCAACGTGCAAAGCTATTCCCGTTCCATTCCTTTAGGGCCGCCTACGCCTTATCCTGTCATGATCCGAGTCAGCGCGCCTACCGACCAGGAGGTGAAACTGGCGGCGGAAAAATTAAAACAGATCATGTTGGCTAACAAAAATGTCACCCTGATCCGTTATGACTGGATGGAAAAAGCACCATCGGTAAAAGTGGAACTGGATGACGATAAACTGCGGCAGATGGGGCTGACCCGCAAAGCGGTTTCCTCCGCCTTATTCGCCGAAATTAACGGGTACAGTATCAGCCAGTACTATGAAGGAGATCAGGCTATCGATCTGGTCTTCCGTCTAGAACCTCGCGACCACAGTAAGATCAGCGATCTGGGTATGTTGAGCATTCCTACGGCCAAAGGGGCCGTGCCCTTAAATCAGGTGGCGCACCTTTCCTATGAAAATGAGGACGGTATGATCTGGCGACGGAATCTCCAACCTACGATCACTGTCAATGCAGGGATCACGGAAGGCTCCACCGGCAACGATGTGTCACGGAATATCATGGCGGAAGTAAAGAAAAATCGCCAGTCTTTCCCTGCGTCTGTAACCATCGAAGAAGATGGCCCTGCCGAAAAAAGCGCCAATGCGCTGGTTTCCATTTTGGCTCCGGTGCCTGCCATGCTGGTCATTATGCTGGTACTCCTGATGCTCATGCTGAAGGACATCAAAAAACTTTTCGTCGTTATCTGTACCGCGCCTTTGGGCATAATCGGTGTAATCCTGGGGCTGTTCCTGTTTAATACTCCGCTGGGTATCATGGCTGAAATAGGCGCTCTGGCTCTGATCGGCACCATCATCCGCAATGCCACGGTACTGGTAGATCAGATCGACCAGCATCTGGCGCAGGGAATGACCCCCTTACACGCAGTCAAAGAATCAGTGGTCGTGCGCTTCCGCCCCATTATGCTGACAGCGCTTACTACGGTCTTAGGATTAATTCCCATGTTCCCCAACGATTTTTGGCGGGGATTGGCTATTGCCATTGCCTGCGGCCTCATGTTAGCCACATCGATCACCCTCATCTTTATGCCTACACTCTATTGCATGGTCTTTAACATTAAGAACGAAGAAGAAGCGTAACTGACAACACAAAAGTCATCACTTTTGGGGTACATATTATCAGTAAAACAGTGTAGAAATACTTACAGTTTCGCTAAATACTCCAATGCCAGGCCATAGCCTTTTGTACCCAAACCGCAAATCTGACCGATACAGCCGGCGGTAGTCACACAGTGGCGGCGAAATTCTTCCCGCTGATGGATGTTGCTGATATGAACTTCTATCGCCGGCAGTTGAACGGCTTTCAAGGCGTCCAGAATAGCCACGCTATAATGGGTATAGGCGCCGGGATTGATCACGATCCCATCTTTATTGCCACAGGCTTCCTGAATCCAGGATACCAACTGCCCTTCAGAATTACTCTGTTTGATTTCTACTTCCAGGTTAAGACTCTGCGCCGTTTCGCCAAGATAAGCGCAAAGTTCTTCGTAGGTTTCGCTACCGTAGATCCCTTTTTCACGGACTCCCAGCAAATTCAGGTTCGCCCCGTTCAATACCAGAATTTTTTTCATACTGCGCCTCCCGTTATTTTGTCTTATATGTTTTTTTGCTGTATGCGTCTTGACTGTATATTTCTTTACCCTATATTTTATCGTGTGTTATTCTTTGCCGCATCCAGCAAACGAACCAGTACGTCTTTCAGTGTGCCTTTATTGGATACCGTAAGGTCGGCAGCTTCCCGATAAAGGCTCTCCCGTTGAATATACAACTCGTAGATTCGCTCTTTCCCTGCGGCCAACAGGGGACGTATATCCGCATTCACATCGCGGATAATATCCCCGGGCGACCGATCGATAAAAATCACCACCCCATTTTCTTTCAAGCAGGCGATGTTTTCTTTACGCAGCACAACACCGCCGCCCATAGCCAGCACTTTGTTTTCTGTCCGGCTCAGTTTTCGCACCACAGCGGTTTCCCAATCTCTAAAGCAGGTTTCGCTGACAGCAAATAGCGCCGGTATGGTTTTGCCCGAAGTTTTTTCAATTTCCTGATCCGCATCGATAAAATCCCGTTCCAGCAATTCTGCCAGATAACGTCCCAACGTACTTTTCCCGCTCCCAGGCATACCGATCAGCACGATATTTTTCATAGGCTTCCCTTTACGCTGTTTTTCACAGACATCCTTTTACGCCGTTATCATTTTCCGCATATTTATCGGTCAGTACCGAATCACATCAATCTTGTTATTTTTCTGTTTCCCCTGCCGCGATCCTTTCCGTCAGGGAAGCAATAAACGCGCCGCTAAACTTTTGTCCCAGCCAGATCTCTTCGGCCGCCACAGCCTGAGCCACCAACATGAATAACCCATTCACGGCCGGTTTCTTTTGCTGCTGCGCCAATGCCAGAAAGCAGGTAACCGGCGGATTATAAATCAAATCCACAGCCGCCCCGAAATGCGCCATAACAGAAGCATCTGCCGGTGAGACTTCTATTTTGGGAAACATTCCGACCGGGGTGCAGTTAACCAGCAGATCTCCCTGTAAAGCAGGGAGGTCTGCATAATTTTTTATGGCAAAACGCTGCCGCAGATCCGGCGCGACTTTGCTTATATCCCGGGAACACAACGTAATACTGCGTGACCGGCAGTCCGTCAGATACTGCAGTACCGCCCGGGCAGCGCCGCCGGTCCCAAGCACACAGACATCCTTACCCGTGGGAGTCAATCCGTAATGTTCCAACATCCTGCCAAAACCGAAATAATCCGTATTATAGCCCAGCGCTTTGCCTTCTCGAAAGGCAATCGTATTCACTGCGCCAATCGCCGCAGCCTCCGGGGAGATACTGTCCAAATACGGCATTACGGCAATTTTATGGGGAATGGTCACATTCACCCCCGTATATTCCTGCCGCAATCGCTCCAACTGTGACGGAAGCTGTTCCGCCGGCATCTCCAGCAACTCATAGGAAGCCGCAAGTCCTCTGCGGAAAAACAGTTCCTTATGGATACGCGGTGACAAGCTATGCCCTAATTTTGCCCCTATCAACCCAAATTTCATACTCATCTTTTATCCATTCTCTTACTTTTCTCTTACTTTTAAAGCCGTTACTTTTTCTGATCCGCGACATAGTTTCCTAATACAATACAATATGTACTGTAGCGGGCCAATTCCTGCAAACTCCGTGCCACACCGGGATCTGACAGGTTACCGGTCAGATCGATGTGGAAGAAATATTCCCAGGATTTTCCTTCCATCGGACGGGATTCCAGATTCACAAGGTTCAAACCGCATTGATAGAAATGGCCCAACACATGATATAAGGAGCCCGGTTCGTGCTTCGCCGCAATGACAATAGTGATTTTATCCGCATCCGGGCGATGCTCCGGTTCCGCGGCAATAATAATAAAGCGGGTGTGGTTTGCCGCATTAAAATTAATATTTTCCGCTAAAATTTCCAGGCCGTAAAGACGCGCCGCCTGTTTAGAAGCTACCGCTCCTTTGCTTTTATTGCCTTCTTCACTGACCATCTGGGCGCTGCGGGCCGTATTAAAAAAAGGGATCAGTTCGATTTGCGGATATTTTTTAAAAAATTCGCGGCTCTGATCCAGCCCCTGGGGATGAGAGTACACTTCTTGCAAGTCTGCGATACGAGTACCGGGGAGGGCCATCAGATTCTGATCCACCTTGATAATTTTTTCTCCTACAATATGGCAGCCGTATTGGCGCATCAGGTCATAGACTTCGGTAATACCGCCGGTAGAGGAGTTTTCAATAGGCAGAACGCCGTATTTGACTTCCCCTTTCTTTACAGCCATCACTACGTCCTCAAAATGGATATAATTCATTTCAATTTTAGGAATTTCCGCAAAATAATCTTCCAACGCCTGATGACTGAAAGAACCTTGCACTCCCTGATAACCAATACGGATGGGGTCGGCGCAACGGGCCCGTTTTTTCATAGCCTCGGTCAAAATACCGATTTGCAAATTCCGGCTGGTCTCCATTACCTTTTCCATAATGTCCTGCATGGGGGCAGCATACTCCGGATTGTGCAGATAGCCGGTGGTTTTCGCCAGCACCTTCTGCTCCCGTTCCCTGTCCAGCACCGGTAAACTGCGCGCTTCTTTATAGGCGGCCACCTGTTTTACCGCGTCCATCCTTTTTTCCAGCGCGCCGGTCAAAATCTGATCCAGCTCATCAATTTCCCTGCGCAGGGCTTCCAACTCCGGTTCTGTCATCTTCTTCATCCTTTCTGTACACTGCAATACAAACCTTTCTGAATCTGTTTTATGTTCCTCCGCTATCTATCATTCAGACATCTGACAGCATGTCCCAAAGAGTCCAGGCCGTAACCGCTTCCAGCACCGGGACGGCCCTTGGCACAATACAGGGGTCGTGCCGTCCTTTAATTGTCAACGTAGTATCGGCGCCGGTCGCCAGATTCACCGTGCGCTGGGGCCGACTGATGGACGGCGTCGGCTTGACGACCGCCCGGAACAAGACAGGCATCCCGTTGGTGATGCCGCCGGTAATACCGCCATTGTGATTGGAAACCGTCCGTACTTTCCCCTCTGTAAAGGTCAGCGGGTCGTTAGCCTGGCTGCCCCGTAACTCCGCCATACAAAACCCCGTGCCGAACTCCAGCCCTTTAATAGCCGGTACGGAAAAAACAGCATGTGCCAACCGGCTTTCCAGTGAATCAAAAAAGGGATCGCCGATCCCTGCCGGCAGTCCTACCGCCATCACTTCCACGATACCGCCCACACTGTCCTGTTCGCTGCGAGCCGTCATAATTTCGTTTTCCATGAGAGATTCCCTGCTGCGATCCAGCACCGGCAACCTGTGACGGCGCAGTTCCTGTAAGCGTTCCGGCGTTTCCCCCAAAGGGTCAAACGCACGATCTTTGACGAACCCCAGGGCCGCAATGTGAGCGCCTATCGTAATCCCTTGGGCAGCCAGCAAGGTTTTGGCAATGGCACCGGCAAAAACCAGTGGCGCCGTGAGGCGACCGGAAAAATGACCACCGCCCCGATAATCGTTAAATCCTTTATATTTCACATGGCCGGCATAATCCGCATGGCCGGGGCGCATGGTGTCCTTTAAAATGCCATAATCTCCGGAATGCTGATCTCTGTTGGGGATCAGGGCGCACAAAGGGGTTCCTGTCGCCCGTCCCTCAAATACACCACTTTCAATCGTATAGGCATCCGTTTCTTTTCGCTGCGTACTGAGTAAGCCGGTACCCGGCGCTCGGCGGACCATTTCTTCTTTAATAAAAGTTTCATCGATCTGCGTCCCTGCAGGTATTCCGTCCAGAACAAGCCCGATGCCTTTGCCATGCGATTCTCCGAAAATCGTCAGCCGCAGATTACGGCCATAGGTTGCGCCCATAAGTTTTCTCCTCATTTTGCAATATCGTTTAACGCCATTCGTAAAATATCATTTCTGCCACCTGCTGTTGGCAGGATACGATGCAGCGCCAAAACTATTTATTTTTTATCCCGCTTCTGCCGCCTGCTGTGGGCGGGATACAGTACAGTTCCAGAATTATTCATCTTTTATCTCGCTTTTGCCGCCTACCGCCAGATAATCCTGCCAGAATCCCGGGTAGGACTTGGCTACGCTTTCCGCGCCGGTGAGAACAATGGGTTCCCTACAGGCCAGCGCCGCAACGGCCAGGCTCATCGCGACACGATGGTCGTTATGGGCATCTACACGCCCGCCGCCCGGCAATTTCCCGTTTAAGCCGGTAATCAACAGCCCTTCCGGCTCTTCTTGAATGTTTGCGCCCAAAGCATTCAGTTCCGTCGCCATAGCGTTAAGACGGTCACACTCCTTGATTCGTAGCCTTCCCGCATGAATGATATGCGTTGTCCCTTTTGCCACAGCGGCCGCCACCGTCAGCACCGGCACCAAATCCGGGCAATCAGAGGCATTGATCTCGCAGCCCGCCAGCCGAGCAGGTTGCGCCGTAACACTGCCGTCTTTTTCTATAATGTCAGCGCCCATATGAGATAAAATCGTTAAAATCGCTTTATCGCCCTGCAGGGAATCACGATCCAGCCCGCAGCAGATAATACCTTCCCTGCTGCCGATCGTACCGGCCACCAGCCAGAAAGCCGCCTGGGACCAGTCCCCTTCCACAAAAGTCCGGGACGCACCGGCCTGATATCGCTGTTTCCCCGGAATTTTATAATGCAGCGCATCTTTTTGCCGGATCTGAATACCGAACCGGGCCAGACTGCGCAATGTCAGACCAATATAGGCGGCGGATTCCAACGGCGGTAAAATGGTCAGCGTTGAATCTCCTGCCAATAGCGGAAGAGCGAAAAGCAGACCGGAAATAAATTGTGAACTTACGTCTCCGGGAAGCGTATAATTTCCCGGGCGCAGCCTACCGTTCACCGTCAGCGGAAGCCGCCCCTCTACGCCGGTTTGACAGGGCAGGCCCTGCGCCCTGAAAATAGCATAGTAGGGTTCCAGCGGGCGACTTACCAGCTGCCCCTGACCCCGGAAAGTGAAAGGAATATTGCACAAAGCCCCCAAAGGAATACAAAACCGCAAAGTAGAACCGGATTCACCGCAATCCGCTTCCCGGGCAGTGGACGGCAGGCAACCGTCCCATTCATAAGCAAAGGCAGTTCTGCCCGGGATCCGGGAAGCAACCGCTTTGATCTGTATCCCCAGGGCTTGCATGAAACGATGGGTGGCTTTTATATCTTGGGAAAGAGCAATATTATCTACGATACTGCCTGTGCCCGCCAGCCCTGCGCAAAGGCAAAGACGATGCCCCATACTTTTGGAAGACGGTACCTGCACGCTTCCCTTTACAATAGACGGCCGGATACAATAAGTAGTCATTTTTTCCCCCTCATTTCATTTTACTGCTTTATAACCTTTTGTGCTGCCCTGTGCAGGCCAAATCAGGGCAGGTAATTTGGTAAATCACGGCTTTCTATCGTATGCAGATACCCTTCTCCAATATCTTTGATCAGCACCAGGGTCAGCTGAGAGCCCCGCTTCTTTTTATCCAGGGCGATGGTTTTTATAAATTCCTCCCGGGGAAGTGTGATTTCCACAGGCAAGGAAAATTTCTGCAGCAAAGCCGCTATTTTAGCCGCTGTACCGGGATCAGTCAAACCCAGTTTTTCCGCTTGACTCGTCAGAAGCACCATCCCCAGACCGACGGCTTCGCCATGACTATACGTATCATAGTGGAAGGCTTTTTCGACAGCATGCCCCAAAGTATGGCCGAAATTCAAGAGCATCCGTTCCCCTGTATCAAATTCGTCCTGTGCCACAATACGAGCTTTTATCGTACAACAGGCAGCGATAATTTCCTCGGCCTGTGCCAACAACGCCGCATCTCCCGGCAGCTGCTCCAGGCAGGTAAATAAACCTGTATCCCGAATGCAGCCATATTTGATCACCTCAGCCAGCCCGTCATGTAAAAAGCGCGGAGGCAATGTGTAAAGTAATTCCGGATCGATCAACACCAACTTGGGCTGGTAAAAAGCGCCTACCAGATTTTTCCCCTGCGGCAGATCCACGGCGACCTTGCCGCCCACGCTGCTGTCCACCGCAGCTAATAAACTGGTGGGGATCTGAATAAAAGCAATCCCCCGCAAATATGTGGCCGCTGCCAGACCGGCCATATCCCCGGTCACACCGCCGCCCAAAGCGACAATGGCATCGCTGCGGGTCAGTCCCGCTGCCGCCAGCCCTTCATACAAACGGCCCAGGACCGCCAGATTTTTGCTTTCTTCGCCGGCAGGAAACTCCCACACTGTTACGGAAAAGCCTGCCATTTCCAGACTCTTGCGTAACCGTTCCCCATAAAGAGGCGCCACATTACTATCCGTGATCACTGCGATTTTTTCCGTTTGCGGCAACACACGCCGTATCTCGTCGCCGGCGGCAGCCAACAGCCCTGCGGCAATTTTTATCCAATAACTTTTTTCCCCTAATGCAACCTGAATTTCTTTCATGGTATATCTCCGGACTTATATGATCCTTACCGGTTGTCTTTACGCTCCGCAAACACCTCATAAACCCATTATACGGGCAGAGCAGGCGCTTGCACAACGATGCCTTTTTCAATACAGCATCCTGCGGCGCACGCCCGCCTCCCGCATGATTTCCGCCAAAGCCTCCCGGTCGGACTCGGCAATGGCCTTTTTCCACCGCTCCAACTGTTTCTGGTAGTTTTCAATTTCCCTGACCACATTTTCCTTGTTGGACAAAAATAAATCGCTCCACAGTTCCGGATTAATATCCGCCACCCGGGTGGCGTCCCGAAACCCCCCGGCAATAAAATACGGCGTATTCGCCTGATAGGAAGCGCTGTTCACCAGGGCAACTGCGGTAATATGGGGTAAATCACTGGTGTAGGCGATGATCCTATCGTGTTCTTCCATCGAAACCTCGACCGTTCTTGCACAGCCCAACGCAAAGGCAAACTGTTTCAGCCACTCCACCGCCGCCGGTGTATTTTTCTCTGTCGGGACAATAATATAATTAGAGTCCTGAAAGATTGCTGCATCCGACATGCCTAAACCGCTGCCCTGTCGTCCTGCCATAGGATGTGCTGATAAAAATTCGCAGGTTTCCGGGAGAAGGTCTTGAATCACGGAAGGCGTATCGCCTTTCACACCGGTAGCATCCGTGAGCAGCGCTCTTTTTTTAAAATGAGCCTGATTCGTTTTAACAAAATCAACAATAGCGGCAGGATACACGCAACAGATGATCACATCGGCTTCTTCCAGGCCGTTGCCGTCTTTTTCCACGATCGCGTCGATCATATTAGCATTGCGGCAGGCTTGGGCAATACCGTGGCTGATATCCATACCCAAAATCTTTCTGACGCGCAGCCGGCGCAGCGCCTTGGCATAAGAACCACCGATAAGCCCCAGCCCTATTATGGCAAAAGTCAATTCCTGCAGCGTCTGTTCCAGATACGTTTTTTCCATCAGACAAACCCCTCTTTCATTTGCTTACGCTTCCTTTTCATCTACGCATTCCCGATTATTTATGCATCCTCCGTTATTTGGTCATCTCCTGTCAGTCAGGTAGTATCAACTATTGACTCATTCCCTGTCAGTCAGGTAGTATCAGTTCTTGACCCACTCTCTGTCAATTATGCAGCATCAATCATTTACTCATTTTCATTTCATAACCCGTACGTTTATATTCCCCACATATTTTTATTATAAGTCACGACCGATAATACGGGCAATACCTTTTAATTCGCCCATCAATTCCGCAAAGCGTTCCGGCTTCAAAGACTGGGCTCCGTCACAAAGGGCATGTTCCGGATCATTATGCACTTCTATAATCAACCCGTCTGCTCCTACAGCTACTGCCGCTTTCGCCAGAGCCGGAACCATCCACCATAAGCCGGCCGCATGACTGGGGTCCACGATCACCGGCAGATGACTCAGTTTCTTTGCTGCGCAAACGGCGCTCAGATCCAATGTATTGCGTGTGTAATCCTCAAAAGTACGGATACCCCTCTCACACAAAATAACATTGGGATTGCCCTCGGCCATAATGTATTCGGCGCTCATGATCCATTCCTGTACCGTAGCGGAAAGACCCCGTTTTAAAAGGATCGGTTTTCGGGTACGCCCCAGCTCTTTTAAGAGAGAAAAATTCTGCATATTGCGGGCGCCCACCTGAATCAAATCCACATCTTCCACAAAGCGTTCCAATGTTTCGGGGCTCATGATTTCCGTCACAATAGGCAGACCTGTTTCCGTTTTGGCCTCTTTCAGCAGATCCAGTCCCGACATACCCAACCCCTGGAAGGAGTACGGCGAAGTACGGGGTTTAAAAGCGCCGCCCCGCAGCAAATGGGCCCCGCCCATCTTCACCGATTGAGCTACCCCTACCACCTGCTCCCGTGTCTCTACGCTGCAGGGCCCGGCAATCACCTGCATCTCCCTGCCGCCAATCTTTATTCCGCCCACATCGATCACGCTGTCTTCCGGATGAAATGCACGGTTTGCCCGTTTAAAAGGCTCCTGCACACGCATGACTTTTTCAATCCAGTCATTGACCATAATATCGTGCGGATTAAGTACACTCGTATCCCCTACAATACCCAGGATCGTATTCCGGCTTCCCTGACTGACATCGATTTTATAGCCTTTACTCTCCAGACCGGCGATAATCTTGTTTTTTTCCTCTATCGGGGCATTGGGCTTCATTACGATAATCATGTTGCTCTCTCCTTTTCTAAAACTTTTTTATATTTATTTTCAAACCGCATTACTATGTGATGCCTAAATTAATACACCATTTCCGCAAAAGAAAAAGCGGGCTCGTAAAAGAGCCCGCCCGATACCGGTTTGGCAGCCCGAAACTTCCGGGCCTTTTCTGTTTACGACTTCCTGCGTTTATCCAGTTTTTCCCATGCAAAATAGCCATAGCTGAAATAATAGCCATAGCTAAAGGAAAAACCGTATTCAACTGCAAATAAGGAAGCCTTTTCCATGATGTGCTCCTGCGGCTATGTAACCACACAGCCTTTCAAACAATTACACTTTGCTTATCTAAAATGCTTTAATATGGTATCAGTGTAAATCTTATTTACCTGACAGTCAAGAGCCAGTTGTGTAACACATATTACAAAAACGCCTTGCATTACAGGTTACGCTCCTGAATTACTCAGGCAGCCTGTCGATCAGAACAACATGATGACCATGCCTGCAATCAGGGCAAGCGTAATTCCCAACGCATTGCGTTTGCAGACTTCCATAGGATCCACGCCGGCAATGCCTGCTACGATAATCGTAGCCCCGGCTATCGGGGAAATGGTGCGTCCCAAAGTACCGCCGAAGGTGGCGATCGAACCCATGGACATAATATTCATACCAAACTCCGCTGCATGCGGCGTGATAGACTCGTTAAAAGCAACCGTCGCAGCATCGCCGGAGCCGGAGATAATGGCCAGCAGGAAAGGGCCAAAGGAGGCAGCCAGTTTGACCAGACCGGTGGAATTCAACATCGCGGCAATGACGGCTTTAATTACACCCAAGGCATTTAAGCCGGCCACGAACACGCCTACCGAGATGATGATACCGATAATATCTCCATAACCTTTACCCATGCCGTCAAAGAAGCTTTTGGTCAGCCCCACAGGATTGGTACGTGTCACGGCCAAAGAAACCAGGGCGCCGATCACCATAGCCTGCGCTACTCCCATTTTAAAAGCGGGCACAACTTTGGTCGCGCCTAACAATAAGATTACAACGGGCAGCAACGGCATGCAGGCATAGAGTGCGTTTACTTTAAAATCTTCTGCCTCCATGCCGCCTTCTGCGGCATGACCCGAATTTTCTTTCATCAGTATAGCCAGTATCGTTAAAACTACCGCGGCGACCAGCATACCGATCACCACGATATTCATCTGATGGCCGATGACATCAGTGATCTGTGCTCCGGCCAGTTTCGCGACTACGCCGTTATGTACCAGACCGGGATTCAGCATGCTGCCAAAAGTGCCTGATTTTACGGCAGCAGCGGCCATCGCCGGATGTACGCCGGCGGACATCAGAATGGGAATAAAGATAACGCCTACCGCCGCAGCGCAGCCCGCCGCGCTGGGAATCGCGATATTTACCACAAAGGTGGCGATTACAGTGCCGGGAATCAGCAGATAACCTAATTTTTTCAGTACCGCAGCAATGGCCGATACCAAATGTTTATCACAGGTGGTATATTTCATGACCATCGCAAAACCCATACTGGAGCAAACAGACATGATAAGCCCTGCATTGGTCATGCTTTTGGCAAAACCATCCAGCGCCATCATCGGCTTCATAGCGATAATGGCCATAAGCAGACCGGCGCCAACGAGGACCATGCGGGACTCATATCGTTTCAGCAGCAACGCGATGACTGCTAAAATAACGACAATTCCAATAGCAATGAACATAATAAAAGACCCCTCTCCTTCAGGCATCTGCCGCCAAAATGTGCTGCAAATGCGATTAAAATGTAGTTTTACACGGATTACATTTTAATTTATTATATAGGATTGTTCACAATTTATCTACAAAACGAGGCTATGTATACAATATACATAGCCTCGTTTCAGTCCTGTTTTCTTATGGGCAGACTTAAACTGACCGGACCCTTTATCCCCCTCGCTTCAGTCCTGTTTCCCTGCGGGCAGACTGCTGCGATAGTAGGTAAACATTACAAAGTTAGCCAACGCATCTTCATATTCATGTTGCGGATATGGTTCATCAATTTTATCCACAAATTTTACGAACCGGCTGTAATAATACGCTTTATCACCAAAGAACCCTAACGCACTGTCTTTTTCCGGATAATATTGCAAGAGATTCCGCCCGATAAACTGCTCCGGCGGCTGAATTCCCAGCAAACAAAGTAAGGTGGGAGCCAGATCGATCTGCGAAGCATAGGTGGATGGGTCCAGACCAGCCAGCGGCTTCAGATTTTTAGAAATAAAAATCAGGGGGATGGGGGCAATACTGCGGCGGTCTTCTTCTTTGGAAACTATTGTTGTATATTCTCCGCCGGAATGGGGATTGTGGTCGCTGGTAATGATATACAGCGTCCGCTCATCCATCAGGCCGGCTTCCCCGGCAGCGCGGAAAAATTCTTTAAAGGTGGAATCCACCCAATACATACCGTGAATCGTCACCAGCTGGTTCTCCCGAAAACTGGCCGGCGTATCTTCCCACTTTGTCGCGTAATAAGGATAGGGCTGGTGCATATCCAGGGTTTTGGTTACATAAATAAATTTTTTCCCTTTCAGCTTCTTCAGCGACTCCAGCGTATAACGATACATTTCATCATTATGGAAGCCCCAGCCGGAAGCGCCGGTACAGCCTGCCGCCTCCATATCTTCCCGGGCCTCATAATTTTCCATGCCGAACTGATCCGTATACTCCTTAAATTCGTGATTATAATAGCGGCTGGAAGCACTGAGGAAATAACCGGTATAGCCATGCTGCTGAGCACTGCGATACAAAGAAGGCGTGCCTTTCCCCGGAATATCCCCGTCAAACAGTAACTGGGAGCGGAATGTTGCATTCAGACCTTCCGTAGTGGGCAGAGCCGAGGTGTAATAATTGTCAATATGGGGATACGTTTTAAGCAGATGATCCAGATAAGGCGTTGCTTCGGCAGGGATAAAAGAATTATAGTAATGGATGTAATCCCGATGTACCGACTCCAAAATCAGCATAACAACGCGGTCATAGGCAGGTTCTATCCGAGGTTGGGGGACAGTTCTGCGCATCACCCCCAATTGGTACATCCATTCTTTGTCTTTATCGGTCAGCTCTTTTTTCTTATGCACATTTTCCCGCAGCACTTTTTCTTTTTTAAACAAAGCTTTCCCGATAATATTGGGAACAATGGGCGTCACCAGATTATCCCTGTATTCCTGCCGGCTTTTTTCCACCTGTTCATCACTCCAGAGACCGGATTCACGCAGAGCAAAAAGCCCCAGCTGACTGCCGGAAAAATACAGAAGATTAAAAAGTAAGGTATAACCCAGCACGACCATCAGTCCCCAGACAAAATTGGGTTTATGACGCTGGGGCTTTGTCCCCCGGAAAAGAAGCGCCACTACTGCGACAAAACCGATAATCCCGGCAATCTGGGTCACAGAAAAAGAGGTCATCACGCCTTTGATCGCATAAATATTAAAATTACGGAAGAAAACGCTTTGCACGTGCATGGTGGTCTGCCAGAAATAAATGATGTCCAGCAGCATTAAAAAAGCACAGACCGCATAGACGGCAAAATATAATACTTTATTCCGGGTAACCGGATGATGATGATAAACGAATGCAGCCAGCAATACCGGCACAATATTGTTCATCAAACCGGCCGGCAGCGCCAAAGCCGTAAGAAAATACGGATCCAGAGCCAGTTTGTAAATCATAAAGCCGGCAAAACCCAGATAAATCGCCCCCAGTACGACAGCGGGGAAATAACGGCGTACCCGGTCCGGAATACGTTTACGGCGAAAAAAAAGCAAGCCGCCCAAAGCCAGGATCACAACGTCACGCAACAACGCATTGATTACCAGTTCCCAATAATCTCCTAAAGGAAATGGCGTGATCCCGGCATAGATCGCCTGCGCACGAACAGCTTCCCAACTGAAAACTGCCACAACTACAACTATGCTGCCTGCCGTCAGAAAAAAACGACTTCTTCTCTCATCTTTCATGGAACACCTGTTATCCAAAAGTAAAATAAGTAACGCAAAATACTGTAAAGCGAAGAAAATATACCGGTTCGGGAAATGAATTTTTTTGCCACAACGCATATAAAGAGTGAGGCATGCTCATAACAGCTCAGGGAATAAAGGCCAACGGCGTGGCGTCCATCTCCAACCGCAAAGGGGTAGCCGTAACACCGTCTCCGTCCAACTCAACGGGGAACTCCGCTTCGCAGGTGACAGAACGGACTTCGATCTTCCTGGCAGTACGGCGGATAATACCTTTATCCAGACTCAGTCCTTCTAAAGCAATCAATGAAGCATATTTCAAAATATCAGAGCGGTTATGGCCGGGAAAGATAGCCACATGAAATACGGGGCTTGTCAACGCCGCTTCCGGAAACAGGTTATAGCGGCCGGCATAATAACGGCTCTTACCGATAATGACGGAGGAACCGGAGTACCAGTTTTCTTCTTCATCCAAACGCACTTCAAACGCATAGCGCCAGTTGCTGAAAATCAGCTCATTCCGCACCACCTTGGTACTTTGCAGCACGTAGGCGAATTTGTTTAACAAGCGTTTTTCCATAAACCCCACATTATCTACGACCAGAGAATCAAAGCCCACGCTGGCCACGGTCAGAAAAAGATGCCCATTCGCCCGGGCCGTATACAGCGGATAGACAAAGCCTTTTAACGCCCGCTGCACCCAGCGCACCGGATCGTTCCGCAAAAACATCTCCTTGGCGATCAGATTCACCGTACCTGCCGGAAAGACGCTGATATAAGGATGATAATCCAGGTGTAGCATATCTTCTACGAAAGCCCGAATGGTGCCGTCGCCCCCGGCAATGATCACCCAGTCGCACTTCTCCTCGGCCACTTTTTGCGCCAGCTGCGGCATCTGCTCAAAAAATTCTACATCCAGCATCTCCACCTTGGCATTCAGTTCCCGTTTCAATAACTTAAATACTTCATTAATGCGGGAGGGCATACTGGCAAAAAGTTGCTTACCGGAATAACGGTTAAACAGGATTAAAACTTTTTTGAATTTTCGCGGATCCACTTGCCTTTTCGGCTGCATCAGATTCCCTCCTCTTGGGCAAGCCATTGTTCACAGGCCGCCAGCACCTGTTCTACCGTTAACTCTTTCATACACCGCATATTATACCGCGGGTCATCGCAATGATGCTTCATCCCTGCCGCACAGCCCGGACAGGGCGGCTGCGCGGTCACGATCGTCGCCCGCTCCGTATAGGGGCCGTACAGATCCGGATGACTGGGGCCGTACATGGCAACGATGGGAACACGCTGACTGATCGCCACATGCATGGGCCCGCTGTCGTTGGTCACGATCAGACTGCAGCGACGCATAGCCGCGGCCAATTGCCCAATGGTAAACTGTCCTGTGGCAATAATCGGTTCACTATGCATCTGGGCGACTGCCTCCTGCACCATCGCCTCGTCCATGGTGCCGCCGAAAAACACACTGCGATACCCGCGCGATGCCAGGGTATCCGCTACTTCGGCAAACCGTTCCGGCGCCCAACGCTTGGTTGCCACAGCGCTGCCGATATTAAAACCGATCAGCTTATCTGGAGGAAGCACACTCTGCTCCTGCCAAAACATTTCCGTAAACTTTACGTCCTCCGGCCCCGGGAAAATTTCCAGGCCATGATGCGACAATTTCTTCACACCTAACTGGGTAAGCACGTCCAGGTACATATCCGCCGCATGTTTTTTTCTGTCTAACGGGGTCAGCACCGAGAACCAGGGCTTAAAAAGCCAGTTCGTGCAACCGGCGCGGACTCCTGCCCGGGTCATGGCGCAGATAAAAGAACAGCGTTCATTCGGATGCAGATTGATTAAAAGATCAAAATTCATCCGCCCCAGATTATGGGCGCAGCTTAATAAAGCTAAAATACTGTTATCCCTGCCTTTTTTATCAATGGTGATCACTTCATCCAAACAGGGATTGTGCAAAACCACATCTTTCAGTTTTTCATCCACCAGCATGGTGATATGGGAGTCAGGCGCCGCTTCCCGCAAAGCCCGTATAAAAGGAGTCGTCAGCGTCAGGTCTCCCAGATGCATCAGGAACGTAACCAATATTTTTTTATGATTCAGTTCCATCGACCTCACCCCGCTTCCTTTTATATTCCTGAAAGACCATCTCCGGCGTCAGTGACTTCATGCAAATCCAGTTGTCACACTGTTTTTTCAGACAGCCGGCGCAATCCACCGGCGCGATCAGGATGACGGACGCCTCGCTGCCGTAAGGCCCTGTGCGTTCCGGTCGGGTCGGCCCATATAAAGCCACCAGCGGTTTTTTAAACGCCGCGGCAATAAACAAAGGACCCGTATCGCCGCTGATATAAAAAGAACAATGCTGAATCAAAGCGCCTAACTCCCGCAGGGACGTCTGTCCCGTAAGATCCGTCACGCCCGGTGTCAGCGTTTGGATCGCCTGCCCCAATACAACGTCATCCGGCCCCCCCGCCAGAACCACCGCGCAGCCATCTGCCAAAATTTCAGCGGCCAGCCTGGCATAATACTCTACCGGCCATTTTTTCGTTTCCCAGCGGGCCCCCGGCGCCAACACCACGTAAGAGCCCTCCAGCGACGGCATTTTTTTCTGCACAGAGGCCCATTCGGAAGCAAGCTCCGGCATAGGGAAACGGATTTCTTCCACCTTGCCGCCCAGGTAACGGGCTACATCCAGATAGCGTTCGATCACATGATCACGGGCGTGTGCGCCGCAGATCGCTTTACTCGCCAAGCCGCTGCCTTCCCGCATTTCACAGTAGCCGATGCGGTGGGAGCAACCGCTGATTGCTGCCAGCACTGCGCTTTTAAACAGCCCCTGCATATCGATCACTAAATCGAAGTGGCGGGATTGAAGCAGGGCCCGCATTTCTTTGAAATACGCCCATTTACCGGACCAGTTCAGTTTTTTTAATTTTACTTTATCAAAATAGAGTATCTCATCCACCATGGGCGGGTCCGGCACAAAGGCGGCAAACTGCGGGTGGACGAGCCAGCTGATGCGGGCCCGGGGAAAACGGTCCCGTAAAACTGCAACAAAGGGCAACGTATGCAGTACGTCGCCCAATGAGCTCATTTTGATGATAAGTATATTCCGGTATTCCATATAAATCCTGTGAGTTCTCTGATCCTGTTATCCTGCGTCGGATCGCCGCATTCTCTAACTCCTTAAAACCGAGAGGCGGTTCGTCAGCTTCAGATCCCGGCGGGCCTGATTTGCCCCGCCAGTATCCGCCGGACGAATTCCGCTAAATTGCCGCCGGTAAAAAGATAGCCTTTAACGCCTGCCCTTTTCGCCGCTTCTACGTCCCGGGGGCTGTCACCGATCAAAAAGGCGTTTTCCGGCAGGACCTGCTGCTCTTGTAAAGCCCGCTTAACCATCCCCGGCTTCGGCTTACGGCATTCGCACTCCCGGTCATATTCCTGCAGAAGCGCGCCGGGCAGATGGGGGCAGTAGTAAAAAGAAGTAATTTCTCCCCCGGCTTTTTTTATTTCTTCGCCCATCCATACGTGAAGTTTCTTCACATCTTCTTCCGTAAAATAGCCTCGGGCCACACCGCTCTGATTGGTTACCACCACCACGCGATAACCGGCACGATTCAGCAGCGCTACCGCTTCTTTGCTGCCCGGGATCCATCTTACGTCTTTTATCTGATATAAATAGTCCGTATCGGTATTTAAGACCCCGTCCCTGTCTAAAAGGCACAGCTTCGTTCCTGTCATAGCGTCTGTCAATCCTTCTGCCGAAGATAATAACCGCCGGTCTTATCCAGCAAGGCGCAATATTCCGCCACAGCCTGATCAATAGCGGTAAAACCGCCGTCATACCCTGCGGCTAACAGCTTCGCAGCATCCGCCTGAGTATAGCTCTGGTATTTTCCCTTCAGCACTTCCGGAAAAGGAACGTATTCCAGTTTTTCCAAAGGCGCGTTAAAATGCCTGAGTACAGCTTTGGCTACCGTGTTAAAAGGATGAGCGTGCCCGGTACCGCAGTTATAAATTCCCTTTAGTTCCGGATGATCCCAGAAAAAGAAGTTTACCTTCACCACGTCTTTCACGTAGACAAAATCCCGGGTCTGTTCGCCCGCCGCGTAACCGTCATAGGCATCGAACAGTTTTACTTTGCCTTCGGCTTTAAACTGGTTATACATCTGGAAGGCCATGGAAGCCATTTTGCCTTTGTGGTTTTCCTGGGGCCCATAGACGTTAAAGTACCGCAATCCCACCACCTGGCTTTCCAAACCGTCCAGATAGCGGCGGGCATAATGGTCCATGAATAACTTGGAAAAAGCATACACATTCAGCGCTTCTTCGCACTCCGGCTTTTCGGTAAAGCCGTGGGCGCCGCTGCCATACGTAGAAGCGGAAGAAGCATAAATGAACTGAATTTTCCGGTCCGTGGCAAAGTGGAACAACGCCTTCGTATAGTCAAAGTTGTTCTCCATCATGTATTTGCCATTATATTCCATGGTATCGGAGCAGGCCCCTTCATGAAAGATCACGTCGATTTTTTCATGATCGAAACAGCCTGACTGAAGCGCTTCCATAAAGGCGGACTTATCCATATAATCCCAAACGTTCAGCCCCTGAATGTTCTTAAACTTTACCATATTGGTCAGATTGTCGACCACAAGAATATCGTCACGTCCTCTTTCATTGAGACCTTTCACGATATTACTGCCGATAAAGCCTGCACCGCCGGTGACAATAATCATAATTTACCCTCCCGCGCCAGTCCGGCGATTTTCTCTACCAGACCGGTCGTTGAATACCCCTGTTCAAATTCAATGATTTCGACTTTTCCCGCATACTCACGGCCGGCCACCTGCTCCGGCAGATAGTCGCCGCCTTTGACTAAAATGTCCGGACGGATCAGCTTGATCAGCTTAGCCGGGGTATCTTCCGGGAAGATCACCACCGCATCCACGCAGGCCAGCGAAGCTAAGATACGGGCCCGATCCAGTTCCTGAACCAAAGGGCGCGTATCTCCCTTTAACCGTTGCACGGAGGCGTCGGAATTTACGCCGATGATCAGATGTTTGCCAAGCTTCGCCGCTTTTTCCAGATAAGAAACATGGCCTACATGCAAAATATCAAAACAACCGTTGGTAAAAACGATTTTTTCCCCGCTTTTATGCCAGATCTGCGCCAGATCCCCCACCTCTTTCCAGGAAAGAGGGCGAAAGCCGTAACCTAATTTTCTTTCTTCCTGCAATAAGTCTTTCAGTAACTCGTCCCGGTGTACCGGATAGGTACCCACTTTCCCGACCACGATCCCTGCGGCCCGGTTCGCCATATAGACCGCTTCCGGCAAAGAAAGTCCGCCGGCTGCCGCGGCAATCAGGCCGGCTGCCGCCGTATCCCCCGCGCCGGATACATCAAATACCTCCAGGGCTACCGCCGGACTGTGGATCACTGTTCGTTTTTCCCCCACCAGGGTCATGCCTTTTTCGCTGCGCGTGACCACCACATTTTTAATATGATAGCGTTCCCTGGCCATCTGGGCCAGCTTCAGTACCGGTTCATCCTCATTGGGCACCGACTGCCCTGCCGCCTCGCACATTTCTTTCAGGTTCGGAGTGATAAAAGTACAGCCTTCGTATTTTTCCCAATGCGCCCCTTTCGGGTCCACCAGGATAGGCAGGTGGTGCGCATCCGCCATACGGATGAGCCACTGGCAAAACGCGTCGGAACAAACGCCCTTGGCATAATCCGAAACAGCGATGCCGTCCAGACCCTGCGCCATCAATTGCAGCAGCCACTGTTTGATTTGGTCCGCTTCTTCCGCCGCCAGATCACCTACATCCTCGAAATCCAGCCGGAGCATCTGCTGACGGGCCCCAAGGATGCGCATTTTCGTCACCGTAGAACGACGCTGTGACTTTATCAATCCGCTGAAATCAATGCCTTCCTTCTGTAAAAGTTCTTCCAGAAGCAGGCGGTTTTCGTCGTCCCCCGTCACGCCTCCCACAAAGACATGACAGCCCAGATTAGCCAGATTGGCCGCCACATTGGCCGCGCCGCCCAGCACCGAGCGGATTTTTTTCACCCGGTTGACCGGCACCGGCGCTTCCGGCGAAATACGTTTCACCTCGCCGTAAAAATACCGATCCACCATCACATCACCGATCACTGCGATTTTCAGGTTCTGGATTTTTTCTGCGATAAAAGTCGTGCAATCCATACTATTCATGATCCACCAGCTCACATAAAATATGTCCCATAAGAATATGCATTTCCTGAGCCCGGGCCGTAACCTCCGCCGGCACTGCCAGACAGATATCACAGCACGCCGCCATCTTGCCGCCGCCGGCTGCCGTCATACCGATACAGGTCATCCCTTTGGCTTTGGCTTCTGCGATTGCCCGCAGCACATTAGCGCTGTTGCCGGAGGTGGACAGCCCTACCAATACATCGCCCGGCTGTCCCAACGCCTGCACCTGACGGGCGAAGACCGCATCATACCCATAGTCGTTGGCCACCGCTGTTAAAATGGAGGTGTCTACGGTCAGCGCAACAGCCGGAAGTCCGCGGCGCTCCGTTTGGAAACGCCCCACAAATTCCGCAGCCAGATGCTGGCTGTCCGCGGCGCTGCCCCCGTTCCCGCAAAATAAAATTTTATTGCCCCGACGCAGCGCTGCATCGATCAACTGCGCCGTTTTTTCCAGCTGCTCCGGCAGTGCGGAACGCATCACCTTTTGCAGCACCTGCAGATGCTCCTGCATCCGCTCTTCTATCACTTGCTTCAATCTGCCACCGCTTTCTCAAGTAAAAATTACCAGTTCAGTAAATCAAATTTGACATTCCATTCATTTTTATTGTTGTAATGTTTTCTCTGATACGAAATCGTCAGCACTTCACAGCAGAAACGATGCACCCAGCTGAAGGCAGTCGAATAATTGCCGTAATAAGGGCTGCCGTGATCCGCATTATATTGATGTACCATAGTCACTGTATTTCTGTCATCCGGCTTCCAGGCTACGCCCGTACGCCATTCTTTCGCAAACCCGGGCTGTCCCAAACTGAAATTATAACTGGTCTTATGTTCGTTATGGTAGCGTGTCCAGGCATTCCATTTCGGTGAGAATTCATAACCGATCACCCCATCGTAAATCATAGAATTCAGGCTCTTGCCATAGGCTGTATTTTGCGGATTGCTTTCATTGACCCACTTACGGCCCAGCATCAGATCCAGATACAGTTTTTTATCCCCCAGAGGATAGATCCGATCGTGCCGCAAATGGACGACTTTTTCCGTATGCCAGCTGGACCAGGTCCGGTTCGTGTACTGCCACAAACCGTGCGTCACATACCCTTCGTAGGTCAGAGGCAGCCCCGGCGCGATACGATGGGGCTTTAAAAACAGGCCCCAGTCCATTTTTTTGTGGAGCCAGATTCCTTCATCCAACGTATCATCATCGCTGTCATAAATATAACCGTCATTCAAGCGTACATAAAAATCATGCTCATCATGCCGCAGCCCGTAAAAGGGTTTATAGCCCGATTTAGAATAATACACCTGATGCATGTACGCTTTGGTAGGATTTTTCGCCAACGGATTGCCGACAGGCTGTTCATAATCCAGAGAAATGTAAAAGCCTTTTTTATCTTTCCAGCCTGCCCGGGGCAGGATCATCTGCCGGCCGGAGCCAAATTCATTCATCCAAACATCCCGGGAATAAACATGAACACCCTTCACATAAACTTTTACACCCCGAGCTACGATCCTTTTGTTCGGAACGATCGTAATGGTTTTTGCCTTGACTTCCAGGCAAGGAGTATGTTTGACCGCCGGGCAGCGGGTGGTGCTTCCCCCCTGATCCAAAATCATCATGCCGTTTTCTATAATCGCATGGGGCGCCTTATAAAAATCCTTGTCCCCACGTCCTTCAATCTGACGCAGCTCCCCTGTTTTCGTATTGAAATTATAATGGGCCCAACGTGCGTGAGTCGTATTGGAAGTTTCCTGTAACGTACCGCCTTCCAACAGCCAGACGTCACCTTTTTCCGCATTTCCCACCGCTTTTGTGGAGCATATTCTCATATCCCCCTGCACCAGGCGCACATTGCCCTGAATGATAAAATCACCGGTTGACGAAGAGTAATGGGCATCCTCTCCCGTAATAATCAGGGGGGCCCCTTTTTCTTCCCCCTCTTCGGGAAGGGCCTGTTCCGAGGAAATTCTGCCTGAATCTGTGTTATTGCCTTCTGTCGCAGTTCCCGGCGGCGCTTCGATAAATTCCGACGCATATTTTCTGGCCTGATACTCAAATCCCGGATAGGTTTTGAACAGTTCCGGCTCAAAATTTTCATCCGTCTCGCTCAGCTTGATTTCGGCCGCTTTCCGGGCTTCCTGTAGAGACGCAGACGTGGATCCTCCCGGCCCGGGAATTTTTCCCTTTACGGCTTCCTGCGGTGACGAGCTTACCCCTTTGGCCTGATCCGAACCATTGGGTTGTCCCGGCCTTGCGCGATTGACCGCTGCCCCGTTTTGCTGCAACGGGGACAGCCCCGGTTCCGGCACAACATCGCTTTCCGACTGCTGTATCGCACGTCTGTCATTGACAGCACGACGAGGCGGTTCCGCCAAAGGTGAAATATATTTTGCTTCAGGGTTATATTCATCCGGCGTCCGATCATCTTCCGCATAGACAGGGTAAGCTGCTGCCAGCCCTGCCAGTAATACGGATGCCACTAATTTTTTATTCATGGAAGCCTCCACTTTTCAATAAATAGCCAGTAAATATTATACCATATAAAGACAAAAAAAAATACCGAGGGAACGGCATTCCCCCGGTATTTTGAATTCTGTTCGCGAATAAACCCGCGGAAGGCTCACAATACAGAAGCCTGCGCCTTCGCGTCTTCTCGTTCCTTTCAGGAACTGCGTCTTATTCCGCCGGCTGATAAACAATGCCACTGATGCTCTGGTCGGCCGTTACCTGCACGTAAGAAGTAGCGCCTTCCGGAATCATGATCGATTTTCCGGTTACAAAAGCGCCGCCTACCGCGCCAATCGGTCCCAGGATAATCATGCCGCCAATAGAAGCGCCCGCTGCGCCCGCTGCGGTTTTAGCTTCCTGTTTGGCCAGCTTGCCGATATATACAGGCACCTTGCTCCCGTCTACCGCCAACACATGGCTGAATTTCACATCAATGCGAGCATCCCGGCCAAAGCTGCGGGGCTGCACCACTTTTTCCACTTCGGCTACACCGTCAGAACCCTTCGCTAATACCAGTACGTCATTTACGTACAGATTATCCGCCACCTTAAAATAGACAGGATCTCCGGCCTGCGCAGTTTTACTGGATAATGGCGCTGTAAACTCAATTTTAACCAGCGAATCTTTCGGCAGAACTACTGCCTGCACAGGAACCTGACCGCCGCTATAGGTTGTTTCCACCAGGCGCTCCAGACGGTCGTTCAGGTTACCGCCCTGAATCTGGCCAAAAATCGTCGTTTCCATATTTTCGATGCGCGTCTTGGCCGGACCGGGGGTGATTTGGGAATTAAAGCGGCTGTCCACTGCGTTCAGTTTTTGCAGGAAGCTGCCGTTCCCGCCGTTTGTCCCGCAAATATAGTCATACACGCTCTGAATCCGATCCAGAATATTGCGTCCTGCGTCAGGCATGCCGTAAATATCATCTTCCAGGCTTTCCATCCGCTCCATCATGGAGTTGCTCTGATGGGTGCCATACAACGTTGTCTCCACAGCATCCAGCTGTTCCGACGCCACATAAGAAGTACCCTCTGCCGACACCACACCTGCCAACCCCAGACAAAGTGCCAGGCTGATTATAAGAGAAAAAAATTTTTTCATCCCTGCTCCCTCCATAAACAATAAGGTAAATTCTCCTAAACCTCTATAGGTAGATTGATTATATGGATATTATAGCATATTTAGTGCCCCTGCAACAGATATTTTTTACAGCTCTCAGCAAAAGCCACATTAATTTCATCTAATTTTTCAAAGCGCCGACGGTGCTGCGCCCGTTTGGAGGGCTTCAATTCGCTCATATCCTTACGGTACTCTGCCACAGGTATGGCGAAGAATCGAGGATCCTCTGCCCGGAGAGTGCCTCCACATTCTGCCCAGAAAGCGCCAAAATCCGTTTTCAGCTTGCGGTCTTTACGGATATGATTCATCGCATAGTAGCCTTCATTGGTCACCGCATAAATTTGTGTAATACCCAGACAGCGGGCCAGATTTCGCAGACCATAAAAGATCAGATTTTTAGTACGATAGCCGAAAAAGGCTTTGGTCAGCCGTTTGATCACGTCCCCACCATTGGGCATTCCCTGCAACGCGCCGATCCAGATCGCCGTTCCGTCTTTTGCCGGGTCAGGCCCAAACCAGAACATGATCTGATACAGGCTTTGGTCAGCCCAGGAAAGGATCAACGATAAACACCCTTCCTTACGCTGCCCCGACTTAAAACAAAGCTTCATGGAAAGAGGTTCATCCTCAAACATATCCTGCCAGAGAGTAAGTTGTTTCCCTTCATTCACCGCAGTGTCCACATCAACATACAAAGCGGAAACAGCCGCCGCAGTAAAATGTTGTTCCATAAATAACACGTGATTTTTTATCAGGGCGATACGATCCGCATAATCCGAACCTTTATAAAAAAAAGCGCGGGTCGCCTGTTCCACAAAGGCCGGCGTGCCATGCAGTATCGCCTGCCGTTCCGGTGTTTCGGCAAAAAAGTCCAAAAGTCCGTTGATATCTTTTTTATGCATCCGGCAACGAGCCCGAAACACAAGATAGCGTTTCATCTCTTTTAACCGCTCTGTCTGGTACAAGCGGTGCCCCACCTCACGCAATATAGTCTGATCCATCTTCTCTCCTCACCTATTCATTCGTACTATTATCCAAAATCATAAACGCTTCCACATGCAGCGTAGGGTCTGCCTCCACCGTAATACGGCAGGCTAACTCCCGGCTCCAGTCTTTGAGCTGATGCTGCTGTAAATACGCCGTTGTCAACGGATGGGCCACCACTAAAATTTCTTTCGCGCTGCCCTGTTTTTTTAACAAGGTGCGTATGCGCCGCTTGATTTCCAACGCGATGGCTTCTTTTGACTGCACTCTGCCGCTGCCGCTGCAGGTAGGACAATCTGAATACAGCACCGCTTCCAAATTCTGCCGTGATTTTTTACGGGTGATCTCCACCAGGTTTAAGACCGTAATGTCCTGGATCCGGGGGCGCATTTTATCCCCTGCGAACGCTTCTTCCAGGACCGTCAGCACTTCCTGACGATTGGTCTCGCTGTGCATATCGATAAAATCTACCACGATAATGCCGCCAATATTTCGCAGGCGTAACTGATAGGCAATTTCCCGGGCGGCTTCCCGGTTGATCTCCATAACGGTTTCTTCCAAATTGCTTTTACCGCTGTAACTGCCGCTGTTCACATCAATGACCGTCATCGCTTCCGTATGGTCGATCACCAGATATCCGCCACAGGGCAAATTGACCCTGCGGTCGGATAACGCCGCAATCGTATCACTGAAACCAAACGCCGCAAATACATCTTCATTGCCCTCCCAAAAACGCAGTCGGGTCTGCGCCGCCTGGGGCATTTTGACCAAAAGCTCCTCAATCCGGTGAAATGCCTCTCGGCTGTCCACCACGATCTCTTCTACGTCTTTGGTAAAGTAATCCCGCACCATCCGCACAGACAGATCTAACTCCCGATGCAGAAAAGCCGGCGCTTTCGTGCGGCGGGACTTTGTTTCCACCACATTCCATTCCGCCAGGAGCGCAGTAATATCCGCCGCCAGTACTTCTTCCGGTATGCCTTCCGCTTCGGTCCGCAGTACCAGCCCCACGCCTTCCGGCCGGTGCTTTTCCGCCAGGGCATGCAGGCGGTCCCGTTCAGCAGCGTCTGTAATTTTACGTGATATGCCGATATAGTCGCCAAAAGGAAACAGGACCACATAATGACCGGGGAAAGTAATTTCCCGGCTGGCCGTAGGTCCTTTGCTGCCCCGGGGGTCTTTGATGATCTGCACCAAGACCTGAGAGCCTTCCGTCAGATCCTGCGTCTCTCCCAGATATAAAAAAGCATTTTGTTCCAGACCGATATCAATAAAAGCGGCCTGAATGCCCCGGACTACATTGCTGACCCGGCCCAGAAAAATACTGCCCACTAAATGGACCGACAAGGACCGTTCCACAAGATATTCCTGTAACATATCATCTTTTATCAGACCCATCCGCGCTTCTTCCGGCATACTGCTGATAATAATCTTCTGCGGCATAGGGTACGCCCCCCTTTACTTTAATCGTGCTGGTACAGACTGTCCAGCATGGGCCATTTATTTCCCGCCTCATCCACGCGGTACAGATCCAGCCGTTCAATATCCGCCTTTTCCACCGGCAGACCCAGACCGTAGCGCTCATTCAGGGTATTCACTACATCCACCGCTTTCATACTTCCTTCCGGCGTAATGCGGCAATGAAAATGCAACTGCAAAGAGTCCCCCGTCTGAAAAGCCTCCAAAAAAGGAACATACTCTTTCACATTGATTTCTTTCACTTTGGCTTTCGTCTTAGGCGCCTGCTTCACATACAGCACGGACAACGCCTGATTGAACTCATCTATGGCCGAAGCAATCGCGCCCTGCCAGGGCAGCGTCACCCGATACTCCGCCCCGCCGGCTACACTCATCAGAGCCGGCGCCTGATTTTCCACCGCATCTACCGCCAACACGCGAATGCCTCTGGGCAAGGCTTTGCGAAAGGCATTGGCCGCCGCCAGCGGATTTACCGGTTCCGTCAGTTCCAACTCCACAAATTCCGCATAACTGACCACGCCCACCCCTAAAGCGGACGCCAGCGAGTATTTCATATGGGGATTAAAGCCCTGAGAATAGGCTGCCGGCAAACCGGCGCGGCGAAACGCGCGACCGATGGTACGCAAATATTCCAGATGGGAAATAAACCGGATCTCTTTTTCCTTCGTGATCTGAAAACGCAGCTTCATCAAGCCCCACCTCTTTCTTTCGGCAAACCGGGCCGTTGCGTCGCCGCCCGATAGCTCTCGTTATCACAGCCCGCCATTTTTTCAGCCAGAGAAGCAAAGCCGGCTTCTTGCGAAGCATCGTATGCTCTGCCGCTGCCGTCCATAATCGGTACCCCCAGCCGCTGACAGACGCCGCAACCATTACAGTTCCCCAAACGGCAGTCCGGCGTCAGCATAGCCTCCTGCGCCTTTTTATATTCATGCGCCAGAAACGCGCGGTTCACCGCCGGCTGCAGATGCTCCCAGGGGAATACTTCCTGAGGACTCCGCGCCCGATGATTATAAAAATCAGGATCCAGACCGCAATCCGCCAGAGCCTGCTGCCAGCGGTCAAAATCAAAGACATCGGACCAGCCGTCAAAGCGCTGTCCCCGCTGCCAGACCAGATACAAAGCCTGTCCCAGACGCCGGTCGCCCCGGGCAAACACGCCCTCCATGATGCTGGTCTTGCCGTCATGGTATTGCAGGAACATGTTTTTTACACGGGTCGCTTCAATCAGCAGTCCCTGTTTTCTCCGAATCTCTGCCAGCGTATCCTGCGGCACCCACTGAAATGCGGTATAGGGCTTCGGTACAAAAGAAGAAACGCTGACCGTGACCTGGCAACCGCCCTGCCCCGTGATCTCCTTATATTTCCACTGCACCTTGCGGGCCAACTGCGCAATGGCCACTACATCCTCGTCCGTCTCACCCGGCAGACCGATCATAAAGTACAGCTTGACCTTTTTCCAGCCATTGGCAAAGGCCGCGCTGACCGCCTGCAGCAAGTCGTCTTCCGTCACGCCCTTGTTGATCACATCCCGCATTCGCTGACTGCCGGCCTCCGGCGCAAAAGTAAGCCCGCTCTTCCGCACCGCCTGCACCTTCTTCGCCACATCGACGCTGAAGGCATCAATACGCAAACTGGGCAGAGACACGCTGACTTTTTTTTCTTTAAAGTCCTCGATCATTTCATCTAAAAACGGTCCCAGGCAAGAATAATCCGCCGTACTCAACGACACCAGAGAAATTTCCTCATAACCCGTATTCTTAATCTGTTGGTGGGCAATTTCACGCAGTATTTCCGGTTTTCGCTCCCGCACCGGACGATAGACCATCCCTGCATGGCAGAAACGGCAGCCCCGGCTGCAGCCCCGGAACATTTCCAGCATCACGCGGTCGTGTACGATCTCCCCAAACGGGACGATGGGCGCCGTCGGGAAATCCACCGTATTCAGATCCGCTACCACCCGTTTCGTCACGGTCGCCGGCGCATCCGGTGTATTGGATGTAACAGCCTGCACCGTAAAGTCGTCATTGTACGTCACGTCATAAAACGAAGGTACATAGACCCCCGGGATCCGCACCACTTTATGCAAAAAGCCCTGCCTGCCGCCGGGCCGCCCGGCTTTTTTCCACTCTTTATAACAGGTCAGGATCTCCGGCAGTGCCTCTTCCCCTTCGCCCAGCAGCGCGAAATCACAGATTTCCGCTAAAGGCTCCGGATTGAAAACGCAAGGTCCCCCCACCAGCACAAACGGATCTTCCGCTTTGCGGTCTTTGGCGAATACCGCCACACCGCCCAGATCCAGCATATTTAAGATATTGGTGTAGCTCAGTTCATATTGCAGGGTAAACCCCACGATATCACATTCACAAAGCGCTTTTTTCGTTTCCAGCGTAGTGAGGACGATATTACGTTCCCGCATGAGCTGTTCCATATCGATCCAGGGCGCATAAACCCGTTCCGCCGCTATGCCTTCCATCTGATTCACCAGATGGTACAGAATCTTAAACCCCAGATAACTCATGCCTACTTCATACACATCGGGGAAAGCCAAAGCCAGGCGGACTTCCGCCTCCTCTTTGAAAATACTGCCGAATTCACCGCCCGTATAACGCGCCGGTTTTTTTACGGCAGCCAGCATGTCAATCGTTAAATCTTTCTTCATCCGAGAGCCCCCCAACTTCTAAAATTGCAGTCTGGTCTTGCGCAGATTAATATTCAACAGCAAGCCGGCCAGCAACATATTGGTAGTCAGCGAACTGACCCCATAACTCAAAAAAGGCAGCGGTACACCGGTCACAGGCATGATCCCCGCCGTCATCCCGATATTCACCAACACATGAAACAGATACATGCCGGTGATGCCGGTCGCCAGCAACATGCCGAACCGATCCTCCGCATTCAGGGCGATCGTCAGTCCCCGCCAGATCAAAATCAGATAGAGCAATAAAATGACCACTGCGCCGATAAAGCCGAATTCTTCTCCCGCAACGGCAAAAATGAAATCCGTATGATTTTCCGGCAAAAAGTTTAACTGGCTCTGGGTACCCTGCATCCAGCCTTTCCCCAACAACAGACCGCTGCCGATCGCGATTTTGGACTGAATCACATGGTAGCCCGCGCCGAACGGGTCCAGCTCGGGATTTAAAAACACTCGGATCCGGTTCCGCTGGTATTCGTGCAAAGAATGCCAGATCAAGGGCGACAGACAGATCAAAACACCGGTCATCCAGGTGAGCCACCGAATTTTAAAACCGCAGACCCAGAACATGGAAAACCCAATGGCGCCAAAGACCAGCGCCGTACCCAGATCCGGCTGGCGTAGCACCAGGACAAACGGTGCCAGCAGAAAAAGCCCCGCCGGCAAATACTCCTTCCAATGCTCCAGGCTGCCAGCCTGCTTGTCCAGAAAAGCGGCCAGACAGACAATGATAAACACCTTGGAGAACTCACTGGGCTGGAAAATAACCGGCCCCAACCGAATCCAACGCTGCGCCCCCATGGTAGAATGACCGAAAAACATGACGCCTAACAGCAAGATCAAGGTAATCACATACAAAGGCAGCGCCACCTGTTTTAACACATGGTAATCCAGACGCAGCAACAAAATCACCAACAAGACATCCACGGCCAGAAACAGCCCCTGACGCTGCACAAAGTAATTCACCCCTGTCCGCAGGGCCTCGGTATGCGTCGCACTGGCAATCAGCACCAGACCGACCCCGGTCAGAAGAAACACTGTCAATATTAAGATCCAGTCCAGATTACGAATGTATCGCCGCAACAACGCTTCTCCTTATATTCTTCGCCTGCGTTATCTTTTGTCTGTAGTCTATTTCTTCCATGTGATCTTTCGCCTGCGTCATATTTCCTGTATATTGCTATACTTCGCCTGCTGAGAAACTTATTCCTCTTTACTACCTTTATTCTCTTTACCGCCTTTATCTTCTTTATATAGTTTAGTCCCTGTCAGCCAGGCCTGCAACACATCATACACAACAGGTCCCGCTGCGGTCGCGCCGAAACTCCCCTGCTCTACGATGCAGGCAATGACCAGCTGCGGTTTTTCCGCCGGCGCATAGGCAATAAACCAACCGTGATCCTGCCCGTGCGGATTTTCCGCCGTACCGGTCTTCCCTGCTACGGGTACCGGCAGTCCGGCAAACCAGGCTGCCGTACCGCCCGGCTGAGTCACCCCTTTTAACCCCTGTTGCAGCAGATGTATGGTGGTTGTCGAAATGGGCAACTTACGCGGTTCGGGGCGTTCCGGCACGGAATAGGTGCTTCCGTCCTGATTCACGAACCGCTCGATTAGATAGGGCGGATGCACTACGCCGTCGGCCGCTACCGCAGACAGCATCTGACAGATCTGCAACGGCGTCACCAGCGTCAGTCCCTGCCCAATGGCAGCATTGAACGTATCCCCCAGAGTCCAGTCCTCCGCAAAAATCTTCTTTTTAGCCGCCGGACCGGCAATCAGCCCCTTCATCTCCCCCGGCAGTTCAATGCCGGTCGCTTTACCGAAACCGTAATAACCTGCATAGGTATTCAGCCCTTCGATTCCTGCCCGGCGTCCTAACTCATAAAAATAGACGTTATCCGACATGGCAAACGCCGTCTGAAAATTGATCCAGCCCAACGCTTCCCCGCCGGCATTTCCCATATCAGCCAGCCAATGGGTACCGGAGTCATAAATCAATTCTTCCGGTGTCACCTTATGCAGATCCAGCGCCGCCGACCCGGTCACCACTTTAAAAGTGGAGCCGGCCGGATATTCCCCGCTGATGGCCTTATTGCTCAGGGGGTGAAATGTATTTTCATTGATCAGTTTCCAATGCGCTGTAGAGATGCCGCCCACAAACCAGTTGGGGTCAAATCCCGGACGGGAAACCAGCGCCCGTACAGCGCCGGTGTTGGGATCCATGGCGACAGCCGCCGCCGCGTAGGCATTCGGCGCGATACCGCTTTTCCGCAGAGCTTCCAGCTGTTTATCCAGCGCCGCTTCCAGATTCCTTTGCAGCTGATAATCCAGCGTCAACACCATTTCCTTACCGGGGACCGGCGCTTGCCCGGCCAGCGTACGCACAGTCTTGCCCCGCACATCCACTTCTTCACTTTTCCGTCCCGGCACGCCGCGCAAAAGCGCGTCACAGGCCATTTCCAAGCCGCCCTGCCCGACGATGCTGCCGGCGGGAAGCCCTTTATAACGGCCTTGCGTCATCTGACTTTCCGAAACTTCCCCCACATAGCCCAGCACATGAGCGGCCAACCCGGGGATCACATAACGCCGCAACGGCTGAAGATCTAAAGAGATATCGGGAAGCTCCAGGGAATTTTCCTGTAAGGCGGTAATTTCCGCCGCTGTCAGCTCCTGCTTTAGCGGGATCGCTTCAGAAGTCCCGGCCGCTTTGGCCGCCTTGCCTTTTACTTTTTCCAGAGGCAGCTTCAGCAACTGCGCCAGCCGCTGCATTTCCGCAGGGGGCATGGTCTGACCGGCCCGGATGTACAACACATACCCCGGAGCGCTGTCGGCCAGCACTTTGCCATGACGATCCATGATCCGCCCCCGCGGCGCCACGATCAAAGTACTGCGCATCCGGTTGCCATCCGCCTGCTTCCCGTAGTACAGTCCTTTATACAGTTGCAGCCAGGCCATTCGCCCTGCCAGAACCAAAAAGATGACCAGAGCCAGGGCCAACATTTTTTGCAGCCTTCCGGCCGGAATTTTGTTCTGCACGGCGACTCCCTTTCCGGAGAAATATCCCTCTCCTTTTTGCTAAACAAACAGTCTCTTACCCGACAAACATCAACGCTCGAGCTTCTTTTTCCTGTGTTTTTCCGCCGGATAGGTCACATCTTCCTCTGCCACCCAACGCCGCAGGCGCTCCATGCACCAAAATACAGGCGCTGCCAACAGCATATTTCCCAGGCAATACCCTACCGTCTCCCGCCCATAGGCCGCAAAAGCGGAAGCCCAGTCGCCGCTCAGCCAAAACAGAGAAAGACCGTACAAAAGCCGCAACAGCAGGCTCAGGCCCCCTATGATCAGAATATGGTAGAGGTAATTGTTTTTAAAAATCATTTCCTTAATGCGCCCGAAGCCATAGCCCGTCAGGCCCCGGGTACACAGATAAAACCCGAAAAAATCCGGCGCGGCCGTATCTTGTAGCAAGCCCAGGGCCAAACCGCAAAGCAGCCCCCCCGCAGGACCGTAAAACAAACCGATGCCGTAAATAAAAAGCAAGGGCAAGTCAAAATACAGATTGCCCCTGAAATAGCCCAAAGAAGTCGTCTGTAAGATCAACAGAATAAAGGCTGCTCCAACCCAGGACCACATTCTCATGGCAGCGCCTCCCCGGCCTCTTTCCTTTCCTTATTTAAACGGAGGCTCTCATCCTCCCATAACACCACATACACCTTGTCCAGCGAACCCAGGCCGGCAGCCGGCTCCACCAAAGCGACCTTCTGCAGCCCGGTCATGTCTCCCTTCAAATCCACTACTTTTCCGATATACAGGCCGGCAGGGTATTTTCCCCCGATACCGCTGGTCACCAGCATGTCGCCTGTTTGAATGTCATCGTCACGGCCGAAATACTGCGCCTGCAGCAAGGCGCCCCGGGGGCCGTTGCCCGTCAGTACGCCTACCGCCTTCGACGTGGCCCGCAATACCTTCACACCGATGCGGGAACGGTTGCCGGAAAGCAGCATAAAACGGCTGTAATGCGGATATACCTGATCCACTACGCCGACCATGCCTTCTCCGTCGATAATGACCAGGTCCGGTTTGATACCATCCACCTCGCCCTTATCCAGAAAAAAATACTCGTGCAGATCACCTAAACTGACTCCCAGGACCCGGGCCGGCAACAATTTCTGCTCCGGATGAGCCTGTTTATAATCGGCCAGTATCTGCAAACGCTGATTTTCCGCCTCCAGACGGGCCAGACGAAATTCCGCGCTGTGAAAATTAGCCAGTTCTTTTTTTAAAGCGGCGTTTTCTTCTTTCAGTGACGCATTGGTACGGCGATCCTCCATAAAACCGGCGGTTTGATCATGCACCCACAGCACCGCCCGGTTAAAAGGAAGCAACACCGAATTCACTGCCGCATTAACCAACGGAAAACGCCAGCGTTGCTGTACAGCCAGCACCGTACAAAGAAGAAAGGCCGCTGTCGCCAGCAACGCTAAAAATTGTTGCTTCTTCATAGGGTATCCCTCAACGCTCCTTACAGCTTAGCATTGGAATTCATGAACCCTTTCTTATATACATCGATATTTTCCACACAGATACCGGTTCCCAATACGACACAGGCCAGAGCCTCATCACTGACAAAAACCGGCATACCGGTTTCTTTCGACAGCAGTTTATCCAGATTGCGCAGTAAAGAAGAACCGCCGGTCATGATAATGCCGTGGTCAATAATGTCCGAAGCCAGCTCAGGGGGCGTTCTTTCCAGCGTATTGCGGACCGCGTCTACAATATTGGCCACCGTCTCCGCAATACCGGTGCAGACCTGATTGGCATTGATCTGCAAATTTTTAGGCAAGCCGCTGACCAGATCGCGGCCGCGGATATCCATCGTTTCCGGCGAATCCACAAACATAGCGGTCCCCAGGGTGATCTTGATCTGCTCCGCCGTACGCTCGCCGATCAGCAGGCTGAACGTCTTGCGAATATAGCGGATGATCGCATCGTCAATGGCATCCCCGCCGGTACGGATGGAACGGCTGACAACGATCCCCCCCAGCGAGATCACCGCCACTTCGCAGGTACCGCCGCCGATATCGACGACCATGCTGCCGGTAGCTTCCTGTACAGGAAGCCCGGCGCCGATGGCCGCCGCCATAGGCTCCTCAATCAGATAGGCTTCCCGGGCGCCGGCCTGCAGGGCCGCATCCACCACCGCCCGTTTTTCCACTTCCGTAACGCCGCTGGGCACCCCGATGACGATACGGGGGCGGATCAGCGAATGATTCCCCAGCGCTTTATGAATGAAATATTTCAGCATGGACTGGGTAATATCAAAATCCGCGATCACCCCGTCCTTCATAGGGCGGATCGCCACAATATTGCCCGGGGTACGGCCGATCATCTGCTTGGCTTCCGCCCCAATCTCCAGCACCTCATTCGTCTCGCTGTCCACCGCCACCACCGACGGTTCCCGGATAATAATGCCTTTCCCCTTACAATGCACCAGCGTGTTTGCCGTGCCCAGATCGATTCCCAGATCATGGGAAAAGTTTTTGAAAATAGTAAACATAAAAAATTTCACCTCATATATCCGACCCTACAGCAGGATGCCACTGTTTCCGCAGCCTGCGCAGCCGGCCTATAAATCGCCATGCTCTTTAAAACTGTAATAGCAGCCATCGCCGATTACCAGGTGATCCAATAACGGAATCCCCAAAATCTCGCCGGCCTGAGACAACACCTTTGTCAAATGTCGGTCTTCCGCGCTGGGCGCCGGATCCCCCGAAGGATGGTTATGGGCCGCCAAAATACAGGCCGCATGAGCCAAAACAGCAGGCGCATACACTTCCCGGGGATGGATCGCTACACTGTTTAACGAACCTTCGGCCACCTGCTCCGTCTTGATCACTTTATTTTTTGTGTTGAGAAGCAAAACCAGAAACCGTTCATGATTCTCGTTTCGCAGTCTGCCCATCAGATACTGTGCTCCATCACTGGGTGAAGTAATGTGCTCATACTCAACAGCTGATGCGCAGGCCACGCGTCTGCCCAATTCCAACGCCGCCAGGATGCGGGAAGCCCTGGCCACGCCCAGGCCTTTGATTTGCCGAAACTCCTGTACCTTATGCCAGCGGGCCACCTGGCGATACAGACCCTCATTCCGCGTCATCTCTTCCGCGATCCGCAGCGCCGAACGGGATTTTGTGCCGCTGCCCACCAACACCGCCAAAAGCTCCGCATTGGAAAGCGCCGCCGCCCCCAGCCGGCATAACCGTTCTCTGGGTCTGTCTTCCGCCGCCATGTCTTTCATCATAAACTCTGCCAAAACATCACACTCCCTATAATTATATTTTATAATGCCTGCCGCATAGCGTCAGGCTTAACGGCCGCTGTATAAAAAGGACTGCGGTTTTTCGTCCTTTTCTTCGCCGTTTTCGTCCAGATTGATCTCAAAAGTCACAGGCTCCAGACTGGCTACCGTAAGCTGCTCCTGTTTGCTGATCGCGTCCCGGCGGAAAATCTTGATATAGTTATACGCCACAAACAGCCACACCAGCAGACTGCCTGCCACGAAAGGCCAGAACCAGAACTCCAGCTTAAAATAGTCTGCCATTACGTAGCCGAAAATACCGCCGGCAAGCAGACAAATCACAGGCAGAATGATCTGGAATAATTTCGCCTTCTTTTCATCCACCTTGCGATATTCAATGATCACATTATCACCGGGATGCGCGCTGATGGGATTCCAACAGTCAATGTAAGCCCGCAGCCCCCGTTCATCGGTCTCTTTAAAGTTCACTCTGACCTTGGCCCGTTCGCCATGAGTCTCCAATACAGTTCCTTTAATCACGTTCTAACTCCTCACTCACACCCTCAGGCATACGGATAAAAACACAGATACCAGAGGCCGATCCCAAAAATAATACCATACATCAGCAGAGACACTGCCAGTCCCTCCCAGGTACGGGGATAACCAAAATTCAGATATTCGCCGAAAATACCCCGCCGGTTCAACAGCGTATAATTCGTGCGGCGTTTAAACCAACGCGCCTTACGTTCGCTGCCAATGATCCGGGCCGTTGCGATAATAATAAAGAAAGACAGGAAAAACACTGTCAGCAGCCGACCGGTAAAGGCTTCCATCGGCACAGCAGACAAATCAACCATGACCTCTTACTCCTTTCAGGCTCTTGCGGCCGTCAAAATTCCAGATATTTATCCGGCATCAGCCGTATCAGTTCCCGCAGAAACTCGTCACTGCAGCAAAAGATTACAGCCGCCAGGCCTTTTCCCTCTTTAAAAGCCAGAATACGAGTGGGATTCGCATCCGCCATATTATACCGATGAATATAGTGTTTGATCCGTGTACGACGGAAGAAATCGCGGCGATAACGCTGCGCAAAACTTTCCGTCCGGGTAAGATCCACAATATAGTGAGCCTGCTTCCATAACCCTATCGTAATAATCTCCAGTTCATTGCGGCGCAAAATCAGCTCATAGCGATAAAAAACCTTCCAGATCCAAAGACCCAGCCAGAGAAGATTCATCCCCAGCCCCACCGGACTGAACACGCCTGTCGCCTTGAAACGGTACGCTTCATAGGCCCAGCTGCAGCAAATCACCAGCAACACCAGATAGGCAAACCCCATTTTGCCGCCGCCGCGGGTAGTCGTCTCCCGGCAAATCTCTTTTACTTTCAAAAAGTTCCCCTCCAATACCGTATAAATCCTTTGGCAATGCCCGGTAAAACCTACTAAATATGCCATATTATTATACCAGATAAAATCATAAAAAGATAGTGAAAAGAACGGCAAGACGGTGAAAAGGGTTTAAAACCATAAGCCTGAAACTGACATAGGAATTAGAAAAGAAAGGCATACTGACTCCCGGCTTGTCAAAAGGTTCAAAACACTTATGCAAAAAGGCTGAAAGCACATGTGCCTTCAGCCTCTACAAACTTATCTGCCGTACTTCCATAGTACGATTGCTATAACAATACAGACGCAGGGCTGCCGTTATTGTGATCCGGTTCCACCGCCCCAGAATCCGATTGCTATACCCCTACAGGCCCTCTCGTACCGGAACTGAAAAGCCTCTGTCTTATTTTACAGCGATCGTGCGTCCCAGATAGCGGCGCAGCTCACTTACAAACCACCGCTGCTGCCAATCGGTTCGGATCAGATACGCATCTTCGGTTTCATCGTAATAGCGAATCTTCTTATCATAGTATTTGCCGGTCACACCGTTATAAGAAGCGTATTCGCCCCGTACCGTCATACCGATCATGGATTCCGTGCGGAAATTAAAAAACTTCTCATGTACTCTGTCAATCCGCATCGCGATGACAATATCAGCCCCGGTCTGCGACGCGACCTGCATCAAAGACGTCTTGTCAAAAGATTTCAGGCCTTCTTCCGGCACCGCTTTCGCCACGACATCTTCATCTAACAATTCAAACTCAGGGTATTCCAGCTTATTAATGATGATATCCCAATAATAGCTGTTAAAATCACCGGCCCGTTCTACTTCCTGTTCATTGACCTGAATTGGTACTACCGCTACCTTTGCCGCTTCCGCAGTCCCGGTCAGAGGCGTGTTCAGCAAAACAACCGCCATGACAGCAAACAAAAATGCAACTATTTTTTTCATTTTTTCTCCTCCTACTGACCGCCATCCCTGACGGCAGGCTTTTACTACGGTTTATGATACCACAATTTTCAGGATTACACCAGCTATAAATCGAAAATTTTCTGTGACTACCGGAGAAATCGCGCTCTATGTACTCCCAAAGGTTTTGCGCCGGAAGAATTTGAAAAAACGAAGCCACTGCTTTGGGCGATACGATTCCCTGCGCCCTTCCCCCGATCCTGACAAAAAACGCCAAAAAGCAGGACTGCCGAAACAGTCCTGCTTAGTAATTGCATTATCACGATGCTTCCATCAATCCAACACCACGCTGCAACCGACAGATCATCGCATTACTACGATTGACAAAAGTCAGATTAGAAGCGCAGCTGCAGTTCGCTCCACAGCGTCTTTTCTTTCTTGTCGCTGTCTTCTTTGCTCTTCAGGTCGTAGTATTTTACGCTGGCCATCATGTTCTTAGCTACAGTGTAAGAAGCCGCTACGCTGTAACCCTTGAAACCGTCAGACCACAGGGCCTGCCGACCATAGTCACCATTCATGGTGTGCGCTTCCGCAGAGTAGGAAGGCTGGTTGTAATACACGGCCTGCAAGCCGAAAGAGCCGGGCTCTTTGTAGTTAGCGCCGAACAGATCCAGAATAGCGTCAGCACCATTCTTGTTTTCGCCTTCATTGGTGTGCAGCCACATACCCGTCAGAGCGATATCTTTATTAAACTTGAATTTCAGCCCTGCATTGGTAATATGCAAATCATCTTTGGTGTCGCCAGTAAAGGACATGGTATCATATCCGCCGAACAGATCCACATTATCGCCTAATGCAGCCTTCGCGTTTACGCCCCAGGCCTTGTCATTATCTTTCGCATTGTATTTTGCTTCGGTCAGTTTGCCGTAGTAGCCGCCCAATTTTACTTTGTCGCCGTATTTTACGGAAACGCCGTCAAAGGTATCATCATAAATCATACCTTCTGCCAGATTCAGACCAGCGCGGCCGGCGTCCACTTTCGCGCCGCCCAGACGGCCGGTCATGAAAGCACGGTTGACTTTTACATCGGTATCTTCGCCTTTGAAGTCTTTGTCCTCTTCCTTATCATTATGGAAGTACTGGTTGTTTTCCAGACGGTTTACAAAGCTCCAGTTATCGTTTACTTTGCCGGTGAAGATCAGACGGGTGCGCAGACGGGCTTCACTGTTTTTAAAATCAGCAGCGCCGGGTTTTTCTTCCTTAAGGGATTTGTAGCTGTAACGAATCTGCCCGGTAATCTTCATGTTGTCGGATTTCTTTTCCAGAGCCGCTACGCGAACGCCCAGCGCATCCAGTTCGTCAGCAAATTCAGCAGCCAGACGATCTACGTTAGCGCCTTTAGCCATTGCTTTCGCAACGATCTGAGCCATTTCGTAACGGGTCATCAGGCGATCGCCGCGGAAGGTATCGTCGCCATAGCCTTCGATAACGCCGGCAGCAGCCAGTTTGGAGATGTTGTCATAAGCCCAGTGGCCGGCCGGTACGTCGCTGAACGGATTGGCTGCATACGCGGAAGCGGTTACGCCCAACGCCATAGCCATTGCTAATACTAAAGATTTTTTCATAGTGTTTTCCTCCTTTTAGAAAAACGATTTGTATTTATTACAAAACATCCTTCCGGAGAAATCCTTCTGTTCGCTATGGCGGCGCGAGTCGCCTTGTTTCCTCTGCCTGACGCGAACTCCGTCATCCTCGTTCCGGTGTTTCATAATACATAGGGAATAAAGAAATGCCCTTTTCCCGGCCGGCAGACTTTATGCCAACTGCCCGTCCGGGGAACTAACACACCTTTACAGTTGCATTATAGCATAAATATAGGTTTTTGCAAGCTTTTTTTCGCAGAAAGGTTCTTTTTACGCATCTTTATTCCGGTAATTCACGAATTTAACTGTTAAAATAAGGGGTTCCGGCACACTTTTACCCCTGTTCAGCCGGTCGCTTCAGGCTTTTTTTTCATGTTGTGTTACCTTTTTATTTTGTTTTCTTCCGCTCTTGTGAAAAAGGTTTTTGCCATATTTCCGCAACAACTAAGGATTGGAATTATGGTATAATAAAAATAAAAACAGAGCAGTTTCAAAACCATTTTCCTAATGGAGGAGGGATCTTGCAATGAAAAAAGATTTTGTATTTAAAACAGCGGCGGCCGCCACCCTTTGTCTGACGGTGACTGCCGGTGCTTTACTGCCGGCCCGGGCTCTGGCCTGGGACTGGCTTTCCGCCGGTGCGGCAGTGTTCCAGGTAGGCGCTCAATATGCGTATCTGAACAAGCAGATCCATTATCTGGACAACAAGGGACGCAACCAGCATATGGCGCAGATCAAAGACAAGTATGGCGTAAATCAGGATCCTGCCGCCAACGCCATGCTGGACCGCATAATGGGGCGCCTGTCGGACGCCATCGCCTTAAGTGACCCTTCCATTACAAAAAAACCTTACAATTACTTTGTCAACAATGAAAAGTCTTTCAATGCGTTTTGCACAGTGGGTCATAACCTGAGCGTCAACATCGGGACTTTTGATAAATTAAATTATAATGAAAACGAAATTGCGTTTGTCGTTGCCCACGAAATAGGTCACGGTCAGAAGCAGCATCCGGCGGCCGGTGTAAAGCGGGGGCTTCCCCTTTCTCTTTTAGCCGCCTTGTACTCCAGTCAGAACCCCAATGCCGCTTCCATTATCGGGGCCACATTGGTCAATGCTTTGGGAACGGCCCGTCTTGTGACTCTGCCCATGGAAAAAGAAGCGGACCGTCTGGCTTTCGATTACGCAGTAGCCGCAGGATATAATGTAGGCGGCGGAGCCGCGTTGTGGCAGCACATTCTGGAGCGCAACGGCAAAGAAAGTTCCGGTTTCGCTTCTGTTTTTAACGATCATCCCACCAGTGTGTCCCGACGGGACGAATACAGCCGCCGCATTACCAAATGGAGCGGAAATGCCGTGAAGGTAGAAAAAGACACGGGCGCGATCACGGTACAGGGAAAACATTTTTATACCCCCGCCAAAACAACGTCTCTGAGCAGCGCGGAACAGGCTTATCTGATTGCCGGCAATCTGGCCGCCGTATACCATAACAAAGCAAATTCCCGCACTGTCTGGACCAATGGAGCCCACATGCTGATGGTGGGGGACCAGCCCATCATGACGCTGAACGGGGTTGCCAACGCTGCGACAGTACAGCGGCGTTTGCAGGACATTTTACAGGATAAGAAAGTACAAACTGCAAAAGTACAGACTAAGGCCGCAGCCGAGAAAAAGTCCGACAGCAAAAAAGGTCGGCTTGACTGACGCCCCGTCAAAAAGGGCCGTCAAAAAGCGGCGGCTGTGCAAAATTAACTGACCGGGCCAAACCGGTCAAAACGACGCATTGTAAATTAAGTAAATAGAGAACACCGCAAAACAGAAACCTACAGGAAAAAACACCCTGTCGCAGATCCGCGCTGACGGAAATGCACAGGGTGTTTTTAAAAGATATTTAACTTCAGCTTCACGGAGGACGCTCAATCTGCCGTTAGTCGCAGGAAGGGTGTCTCAAGTCCTTTCTGCAGGAGGAGTGAAGTTAGTTTTATAATAGTCACGCCCGCTGCGGTGTGAGTATTATCCTTATTTGCCGGCAGGTCCGATCATAGCCAGCATGGTGCCTGCGGCTACCGCAGTACCGATAACGCCTGCTACGTTGGGGCCCATGGCATGCATCAGCAGGAAGTTGGAAGGATTGGCCTTCTGACCCACCACCTGCGATACACGGGCAGCCATCGGCACCGCCGATACGCCGGCAGAACCGATCAGCGGATTTACCTTACCGCCGGACGCAACCTTCATGATCTGTCCAAAGATCAGACCTAAAGCCGTACCGGCCGCAAAAGCAACCAAGCCGAGGCAGATGATCAGGATGGTCTGGTAATTCAGGAACTTATCAGCCTGCATGGTCAGGCCGGTACCTACAGACAGGAAAATCGTGACAATATTCATCATCGCATTCTGCGCCGTATCGCTTAAACGATCCAGGCAGCCGGCTTCTTTATACAGATTGCCCAACATCAGCATACCAATCAAAGAGCATACCGGAGGCAACAGCAAAGAGATGAAAATCGTGGAGAAAATCGGGAATACGATACGTTCAAACTTGGTGACCGTACGCAGCTGATCCATTTTGATGGAACGGTCTGCCTTGGATGTGCACAGCTGCATAATAGGCGGCTGGATCAGCGGTACCAAAGACATGTAGGAATACGCCGCTACGGCAATCGCCCCTAACAGATGAGGAGCCATCTTAATGGTCAGGTAAATAGCCGTCGGGCCGTCAGCACCGCCAATGATGCCAATCGCAGCGGCTTCGCGCAGGTCAAAGCCCAGCAGCATCGCGCCGATCAGGCAAACGAACACACCGCCCTGCGCTGCCGCACCCAGCAACAACGTCTTGGGATTCGCAATCAGCGGACCGAAGTCTGTCATTGCTCCTACACCTAAAAAAATCAACGGGGGGAATACTTCGTTGTGGATACCAAACAAAATAACCTGCATCACACCAGGTTCCGTAAAGAAACCGGTTTTGGGAACGTTGCCCAACAAGCAGCCAAACGCAATGTTGGACAGCAGCAACGGCTCGAAACCCTTGCCAATTGCCAGGTATAATAAAACCAGACCAACGAGAAGCATAATCGCATTGCCGCCGGTCAGACCCTGGAACCCTGAATCAGCCCATACAGACTGCAGGGAAACTATGAGTGCGTCCATGAAAAATCCTCCATTCACTTAATATTATTAGGATATACAAAAAAGGTAATGAGACAGTTACCTTGATTGACATAGGAAAAGAACTGCAAGCCGCTTTCCGGGTCTATCTATTGCAAAAAGCAAGCACTACTACTTTAGAACTATATTATTCATCTCTTCATTTTTATCATACTATTATACTACACCAGCAAATAAAATAAGTCAATAAAAAGATTTCAAAAAATCGGCTTAATCCCAACTATAATGCTTTATTGATACACGTTATCAGTTATTTCTCCTCTAATATTTCATTTTGATATACATAATTAGTATTACTACTTTATTATATCTAAAAGTTATATTTTACTCATTATTTAATAAATAGCAAATAAAAAATGAAAAATAACAAACAAAAAACAGAGTGTGTACCCGTTAAAAGGCACACGCTCTGTTTTTTTAGGTTTTTGTTCATTCGCTATTGTCCGGGAACCAATGTACAAAACTGCGAACTGGGATGTGACTGTGCAACACCGCTTCTCATCTTATACAGCAAAACTCAAATCTGCACAACCATTTCATTTCGCCGCTATCTGAATTTTAGAGCCATATGTATCTCGTTCCTGCGTATTTTCATTATTCACGCGTACACGTTCAATCTTGTTCCTGTCATTATCCTTACCGTATACACGATCTACACGGATTCGCCCCATTTCCGGCGCAAATTCTTTCAACGCACGAGCATCTACATTAGCTCCGTTTTCCATGGCGCGGTACAAAAGAGCAGCAAATTCATACCGGGTCATCATTCGGTTGCCGGCAAAGCTGCCATCCGGATACCCTTTAATGATGCCGTTGCCGGCCAGTTTCGCAATGTATTCATACGCCCAGTGATTTTCCGGTACATCCGGGAACAGCTTCGTCATTTCCGGATCCAGCATCCAGTTCCCGTTCGCACGGGCCGCCTTCAGTTCCGTAATTTCCTTACGCAGATCCATGATTTCGCGAGCCATGGCTGTGCGACTGGTAGTAATATGGCTCTTGCGGTCCAGCGCAAAAGTCACGCCGGCATTCACCATATTTTCTCCGCCGCCTACGGAAGCCCCAATATTGAACATTGTATTTTCGTCAGGACGGTAGAACGCGCCGATTGCCCCTGCATGAGAGCCTTTATAGCTGCCATAGCCGGCGGATACGTTCCACTTATCATCGGGGTCGAAATCCAGCGGATGCATGGCTGCCAAAGCCGCCGCACCGGCGCCGACCTTATTCACACGGCCGTCCAAATTGTTGATCTGGTTGCCCATGTTGTTGATGGTATTGCCCAGGTTGGTGATGTTATCCGCATTTTGCTTCACCTGACCGTCCAACGCCGAGAGGTTCTGACCGGCCGTATTATCTTTCTTCACATAATTGCCGTCCTTGGTCACGCGGGTTTCATTATAAACCGTGCCGCCATTGACGATGCCGGTATTGCCGGCTTCCACCTTACCATCTGCTTTGACGTTGACAGTATAAGTTGAGCTGCCGTCCGCGTTCGCCGCTTCATCTACCGTTACGTTGGTACCGGCTTTGACCGTATTGCGGGTATCCTTCGTGGCTACGGTTACGCTCTGCTTCTTCCCGTCGCTGCCTTCCAGACTGATGGTGGTCGTATTATCCGTATTTTCCGTACCGGTCATGGTGTAGGTGGTGTTGGTATCTACTTCGCCGGCAATGGCAGCTAAGTCTACGCTGCCGGTTACTTTCTTACCGCTGGTGTCTTCAATTTCCATGGACAAGGTCTTACCGCTTAATTTCAGTGCGCTGTTCCCTTCTTTCAACGTGGTGTCTTTAGCGGAAATCTTATAACTGTTCGGAGTAGAACCTGCGGTAACCGTTACATTATCACCCGCTTCAACAGTCGTCTTCGCAGCAGTTGCCGCCTCTTGCATCTTGGAAGCCACCGCATAAAGCTGGCTTCCGTTGATAGCATCGGTACTGTCCTTGGAAATTTCACCGGCACCGACATGTTTGATCTGCCGTTCCTTACCAGCAGCACCTACCGATACCTGCATGCCCGGACCAGTGACACTACCTTTGAACCCGCTATATTCAATGCCTTCGACTTTTGCTTTAGTTACGGCAGTCGCCTTGAGTGTGGCGGTAGAGTTACTGCCCAGGACAACCGCGTTATCGTAATTGGAGTTCGCATTATGACCGATGATGACGACTTCTTTCTTATTAGTCACCAGCGGGGCAGGAGCCGTTGTGCCTGTCGGGTCAACGGCCACTCCGGAACCCAAGATAATACTGTTATCCGCTCCGGTCAGTTGTCTGTTATCACCAAGAACAAGAGCTCCGTTTGTGTCTTGCACCGTATTCTTTGAACCGATCATTGTTACATTGTTGATATTTTTTCCGATATTGCCGAAACCGTCGATCATGTTCAGCTTGCTTTCTTTACCTTCTGCTCCTGTCAAGGTATTCCCTACACCTACTACTTTGGAAAGCAATGCATAATCTGCTGTATTTGCACCACCGAGGGCAAGGACCGCACCGCCACTTTCTTTCACCATACCGCCAAGTACACCAATCATGTCGGTATTATCACCAGTCGTGATTGCTTTTTGTAATGCTTCTTTCGCCTTATCCTGATCAAAAGCAGATACTTTTCTATAGGAGTTGGTTACCTTATTCCCTGCACCAAAGACTAATGCCGCATTCGCATTTTCCGTACGATTGGCCACACCGACAATGCTATTGGCTACTCCGTCAAAGCGAACTCCGTTTTTTCCGGCAATCGTGTTGAACGAACCATAGACAGAAGAAGTTGCGCCTTGGAAACCGCGGCTAAATCCGTTCACGCCATCTCCCTGAATCTGGTTGAAAGCACCTGTCGCAGTTGAAGCCGTTCCGTTTGCAACAGTACCTGCACCGGCAGCTAACGCCATACCGCCTTTAGCGCCCTTGTTATCATAGTTCGCGACGTGAAATCCTTTATCTTCCACGCTGTAGTAATGAGTCCTTGCAGCTTCAACTTCTGTATCCATTTTCGTCTTGACGGCTTTCAGCTGTGCCACGTTGACAGCATCGGTGTCCTGTGTACCTGCCGCCACATTAGTAATCTGGCGGGTAATCGCCGAAGAGCCTGCCGCTCCGGTCGGAGTTGCCGCTTCACCGACAGAAACAGCAGCCGCTGTCGCTTTCCATGTGCCTGTCGTATCATTAGCATGATCACCGGCAGCCGGGTCATAGCCTGCCACGCCCTTGTCGACGGAAGCCACGGACTGGGCGCCCAGGGCTACCCCGCCGGCTTTTTGCACGTCTGCGTTGTGCCCGATCAGCACGGCGTCTTTTACTGTCAGCTCTTTTTCTGTGTCAGCCGCCCCGAGTACGATGCTTCCGTTCGCTCCCGTCAGTTTCCTCTTATCACCAAGCAGGATGGCACCTGTTGTATCGGATACAGTATTTTCCGATCCCATCAGTGTTATATGTTTAACATTTGTCCCCGTATTGTTAAAGCCGTCAAGCATGTTATATTCGCTTGGCGTTTCACTCGTCCCTGTCAATGTGTTCGCCACGCCGATCAGCTGAGATCTGACAGCCAAGTCCGCTTTATTCCCTCCGCCGATGGCGAGGACGGCGCCGCCGGGATTGGTTTTTATCGCTTTTCTTAAATTTTCCGCTGCCGCTTTGACAGAACCTTTTGCCGCCGGTGCTGTTACGGAAGCTATGGAATTGGTAATTTCGTTCCCCGCACCGTAAATCAACGCGCCGTTTGCGTTATAGGCCCGATTGGCCAGACCGACAATGCTGTTCGCCACGCCGGAGCTTTTATCGTCCGGGAGCTGTCCAAAGAAACTCGTTCCCTGTTTCGCCGTCGCCGATTCGATGCTGTTCAGCGCGCCGACGGACACAGCACCGGCATTTTGCATATACGCTTTCTGATGTCCCCCGGGATAGCTGGTGGACATAATGGAATAACTGCCGACAAGAGTACTCAGTGTCCCGCCTGCATAGCTGTTATTGCCGAGCAATGTCGATGCCACACCGGAACCATTCTCAACATTATAATCTGAAGGCGAGATCTTTACGTCGCCCATGTCTCCGGCATACAGACGATTACCGATAGCAATAGAGTGCGACAGCGCTTTGGCATTTTGCCCAATGGCAATGGCACCGGTTGCTTTTTTCATGCCAAAAAGTACCCCTTGTGCTTTCCGGCCCCCCTGCATATAAGCGTAAGCGTCTTTGCCGAGAGCAATACTTTGTCCTTCGCCTTCAGGGAACCTGCCGGGATCCTCTAAAATTTCATGCTTTATTTTTGCATCGATACTCATAAGCGATTTCTTATCGTCAAAGACCACGGCCACTTTTTTATCAACCGTCTTCAGCTGCGCCACGTTGACGGCGTCGGTGTCTTCGGTACCGGCGGCGAGGTTGGTGATCTGGCGGGTATCCGTGGCATTGCCTACGGATACGGCGGCCAGTGTGGATTTCCATGCAGAACCTGTCTTTGTAGAGGGGGCTCCGGTGGACGGATCATAGCCTGCCACATCCTTGTCGACGGAAGCCACGGATCCCGCACCCAGCGCCACGCCGCCGGCTTTCTGCACGTCTGCGTTGTGTCCGATCAGCACGGCGTCGGCGACCTTCAGCTCTTTTTCTGTGTCAGCCGCCCCGAGTACGATGCTTCCGTTCGCTCCCGTCAGTTTCCTGTTGTCGCCGAGCAAAATGGCATTTTTCGTATTGCTCAGCTTATTGTTGGAGCCGATGACGGACACGTGTTGAACGTTTTCCGCCGTGTTCGCAAAGCCGTCAAGCATGTTATATTCGCTTGGCGTATTACTCGTCCCTGTCAATGTGTTGCCCACACCCACTACTTTGGAAAGCAAGGCGTAGTTCGCCGTATTGGCTCCGCCGATGACTAGTACAGATCCGCCGCTTTCTTTCACCATACCGCCAAGTACACCAATCATGTCGGTATTATCACCGGTCGTGATCGCTTTTTGTAACGCTTCTTTCGCCGCATTTACATCAAAGGGCGTATTACCGGCCGATACCTCTCTGTAAGAATTGGTGACTTTATTGCCGGCGCCGAAGATCAGTGCGCCGTTGGCGTTCTCTGTCCTATTCGCCACGCCGACAAGGCTGTTCGCCACACCGTCAAAAACAACGCCGTCTTTGCCGGCAATCGTATTAAACGAGCCATATATAGAGGACGTCGCTCCTTGGAATCCTCTTGTGTATCCGGTTGCCCCGTTCCCCTGAATCTGGTTAAACGCACCGGTTGCGGCAGAAGCCGTCCCGTTTGCTACTGCGCCCGCGCCGGCTGCCAGTGCCATGCCGCCCTTCGCGCCGTCGTTGTTGTAGTTGCTCACAGGAATATTAACATCATTCACATGGTAATAGTGGGTGCGTTGGTTGTCTGTTTTTTGGCTCAGCGCTTTCAACTGCGCCACGTTGACGGCGTCATTATCAGCAGCACCGCCGGCCACATTTGTGATACGGCGATAATTTTTAGCAACTGTCGTATCGCCTACCTTGTATTTTTCATTGCCAACGGATACCACACCATTTTCTTTTGCGAAGGCCTCGTTGGATAAATAAGCCTTGGTTGCTACATCATCGGCAATATTGGCAAGTGAATTTGTACCCAGAGCCACAGAGTTATCGGAAGCGGCACGCGCATGGGAACCTATCGCCGCTGATTTTGTTACAGAAGTTGTCCCGTCCAACGTGGAGGTAATCGCATAATCGCCTAACGCCATGGAACTTTCACCGATAGAACGTGCCCAATGGCCGATCGCCACGGAATCCTTGCCTTCCGCTCTTGCCTGCTTGCCAAGCGCATTTGCATAATGACCGATCGCTTTTGACATGACACCGATTGATACCGTATTTGTATCAAAAGCTTCTGCCCCTGCACCCAAAGCGGTGTCCTGATAGCCAAATGCTTTTGCACCAAATCCCACCGCCGTGGAATTCATCGTTTCCTTGCCCGGCGCAACGACAGTATCATCATCCACTGGCGTAAAGTAATTATTGGAAACACCGATATTCGGCGTAGTTCCATCTGGTGCCTGCTTACCGATATAGGCACTTCTTCCTATCGCCGTGCCATTCCATGCGGTAGCATCCGTCGTCGCTTCTGCGCCGAATACTGCCGTATGATCCGCGCCTGCCTTAGATCGCATGCCAACAGCAAGAGATACAGCACCCAAAGCGTTTGCCTCACGCCCATATGCTGCAGAATCATCGGTTTTTGCATCGGAAAGGATACCAATCGCCAGGGAATTGGCTCCTTCCGCCTTTGCACCATACGCCATGGCAACTGCTGTAGAAGCCTTTGCTTCCGATTGACGTCCAATAGCTACACCAAAACCACCTTTAGCCTTTGCACCTAAACCTATAGAAATATCCTGTACGCCTGCTTCTGCACCACTACCTATAGCAATAGCAGCTTCACCAGTTGTCTTGGGCGCAGAAAACTCTGCTCCATCACTTCCTAATGCGATGCTATGTTTTCCATCTGCTTTTGCTCCACGGCCAATAGCTATCGCTTTCGCTCCTGTTGCTCCGTCGTTGTTCCAGTTGGTGTCCGCAGGAGCGGCGCTGTCATCGGCCTTGACGGAGAAATAGTGCACGGCGCCTTTGTCAACTTTGCCGCTCAGCGCCTTGAGCTGAGCCACGTTGACGGCGTCGGTATCTTCCGCACCGGCGGCTACGTTAGTGATCTGGCGGGTGCCGTCGTTTCTGCCCACGGACACGGCGCCGAAAACGGATTTATACGAAGCGAGCAGTTCGTTTTTCTTGCTTTTGGCAGTGTTTAAAGTGTTTTTGGCGTTCCTCAGAGCTTGTTTATTGGCGTCGCTCTGGTCAGCGTCGTAGGCCTGCTGTGCCGCGGTCACGGCGGTCTGTGCGTTGGCGATATTCGTCTCGGCCGCCGTCAGTTCGGCGGTTTTCCCCAGTGCGGCAGCCACGGCCGCGTCGTTGGCAAATGCGGCGCCGGTAACGGGGTCGTAACCTAAAACGTCCTTGCCACGGTTCGCTACAGACTTGGCGCCCAGCGCCACACTGCCTGACGCCTTTGCCTGAGAATCATATCCCAGTGCCAGAGCCTGTTTAGCTTCAGCACTGCTCCAGGCGCCCAGCGCCACACTGCCTGACGCCTTTGCCTGAGAGTCATATCCCATTGACGCAGCCATTAGAGCCTGTGCTTTGCTTTCCACGCCCAAAGCTATCGTGTAGTCTCCGGTGGCTGCGGATTCGGTCCCCACAGCCAACGCACCGTAGCCCGAAACGTTCAGATCGTTGCCTAAAGCCACGCCCTTGTCTTCATCGCCGCTCACTGTATTGTGATGTCCGAAAGCGACACCGCCGTAAGCTGATACCGTTGTATTCGTGCCCACAACCACACCGCCGCCGTTTACCGTGTTTGTGAGGCCCACAACCACGTTCTCGTCATCGCCATGCCCTTTGAATTTCGTATATTTCCACTCAGTGCCGACCTGCTCTGCCGTATAGCCGACAAGATTTCCTACCCCGATAACGGTGTTGCGTTCACCGGCTACGTGAGTCAATAGTTTGTCGGTACCATTCTGATAGTCTGTGCCGAAAACCGCATTCCGCGCGCCTTCCACCGTCAAATTTTGTCCGACCACAATGCTATTGTTTTTGCTGTCCCTCTCAACACCGTGAGCATTGGGTTGATTAGCAAGAGTATTGTTATTTCCGAGGACAGTGCTGTTTTTGGCTTTCTCGGAAGTGGACGAAGAAATGCCGATAACCATACTGTCCGCAGCCTTGGCGCCATCGTTGGCGTAGTTGGTCCCGGCGCCCTGTTGATCGCTCTTGACGGAATAATAGTGCACGGCACCGCCGTCAAGTCCCAGCAGCGTGTCGGACCTGTTTGTCCCCACCTGATTGTAACGACCGTAAATATTTTGCATATATTGACTGAACGTGCCGTAGTTTTGCACGCTGTTGTCGATAATAAAGCCGTCGATATTGACGATGCGGCTGAACTTAGAGTCATCGACTTTGCTACTGTCAATAGTAATAGCGCCGATTTTGCCGACATTGTCAGTCGGCGCAAGATCTGTGGCATAGACCACCCCATGTCCGGCAGTCAACATAAAGGCTGTCACCAGCGCTGCCAAAGAAATAGCAGGTTTTGCCGATTTGCATTTAGAATGTCTCTTTGCCACCTCTGAAACCACCACATAACAGGCTTTTACTTTGCTCCAGATCACCTTGTAAATTTTATTCATTATGCACACCCCTTTCCTCTTATACTCGACGTAATCGTTGTAGAATAGTGGAAATAACTTTTCTTAATAAAACTATAACCAGTATGATTTTATCTGTCAAGTTTTAATTTTCAGTTTTTTAATTTCGTAAATTGCAATAAGAAGTTGCACACTTTTTATTGCAATTTACGACTTTTATTTTTCATTTTTTCTCGTATTTTTCTACATATCCCATGTTACCCCTCCTTTTGTTGTATTTTTGCTTACAGTATACTATTTAGTAATCAAAAATACAATATCCCCCTTACACAAGCTTTGGCTAGGGCCTTGGCTGTATAAGGGGGATAATTTGATTATTTAAACAAGTCTTTGATTTTGTCCATAAACCCTTTTTCTTCCGGGTTGATGTTGTCTTTGGCCATATCGGCGAAGTTTTGCAGGGCGGTCTTTTGGCGTTCGTTCAGCTTGGTGGGTACCACTACTTTGATACGTACCAGCTGATCGCCCCGTCCGGAGCCCCGCAAACGGGGGATGCCTTTGCCCCGCAGGCGCATCACGCGTCCGGGCTGGGTTCCTTCCGGTATTTTCATGACCACTTTGCCGTCCAGGGTGGGCACTTCCACTTCTGCGCCCAGGGTGGCCTGGACGATGTTGATGGGGACTTCACAGTATACGTCGTTGCCGTCCCGTTCAAAGAATTTATGCCGTTTGACGAAGAGGTATACATACAGATCGCCATGGGGGCCGCCTTTGGCTCCGGCTGCCCCTTCGTTGGCCACCCGCAGGCGGGAACCGTCGTCCACGCCGGCAGGCACTTTCACTTTCAGGGTCTTGACTTTTTCTACGGTGCCGCTGCCATGACAGTCGTGGCAGGGGTCGGATACGATCTTCCCTTCCCCGTGGCATTTAGGACAGGGACGCACGGTCTGCATCTGCCCCAGCATGGTGTTTTGGACCACGCGGATCTGACCGGTGCCGTGGCATTCCGGACAGGTTTCCACTTTGGAACCGGGTTCCGCCCCGGTACCGTGGCAATGGTCACACTGCTCGTCCCGGGAGAGGGAAATCTCTTTTTCTACACCGAAGGCCGCTTCTTCAAAGGTCAGGTGCAGGTCAAAGCGCAGGTCCGCCCCACGCTGAGGGCCCCGGTTGGCCGCTCCGCCGCCCCGGCGTCCGCCGGCGCCGCCGAAGAACATGTCGAAAATGTCTTCCATACCGCCGCCGCCAAAACCGCTGAAGCCTTCAAAGCCGCCAAAGCCGGCGGCTCCCGGGCCGCCGCCGTTTTCAAAGGCCGCCATACCGAACTGGTCATACTGGGCGCGCTTTTGTTCATCGGAAAGCACGCTGTAGGCTTCGCTGCATTCTTTAAATTTTTCTGCCGCTTCGGGGTTATCCTTGTTTACGTCAGGATGGTACTTGCGCGCCAGTTTCCGATATGCTTTTTTGATATCGTCGGCGCTGGCGTCTTTAGCGACGCCCAGCACCTCGTAAAAATCTCGTTTTTCTGCCAATTCTCACACCATCCTGCCGGGGTTATTTCTTATCTTCATCCACTACTTCTGCGTCTACTACATCGTCATCTGTTTTTTTGGCTTCTTCCGCGCCCTGCGCGCCGCCTGCCGCACCCTGTGCCTTGTTGGCTTCTTCCGCCTGTTTGTACAGTTCGGAAGACAGTTCGTACAGGGGTTTGGTCAGGGCTTCGGTATCGGCTTTGATTTTATCGTTGTCGGTACCTTTCAGGTCTTCTTTCAGAGTTTCCATGGCGCTCTTTACTTTGGCTACCAGGTCGTCTTTGCCTTTGCCTTCCATGTCTTTAATGGTCTTTTCCGCCTGGTATACCAGAGAGTCGGCCTGGTTGCGTATTTCTACGCCTTCTTTACGTTTTTTATCTGCGTCCGCGTTGGCTTCCGCTTCTTTCACCATCCGGTCCACTTCGTCCTTGCTCAGCGTGCCGGAAGAAGTGATGGTGATCTTCTGTTCTTTGCCGGTGCCCAGGTCTTTGGCGCTGACGTTGACGATACCATTGGCATCGATGTCGAAAGCCACTTCGATCTTCGGTACGCCACGGGGCGCTGCCGGAATTCCGCCCAGCTCAAAACGGCCCAGGGTCTTGTTATCAGAAGCCATTTCCCTCTCGCCCTGCAGAACGTGGATATCTACCGATGGCTGGTTATCGGTGGCCGTAGAGAATACCTGTTTGCGGGAGGTAGGAATGGTGGTGTTGCGGTCGATGATTTTGGTAAATACGCCGCCCAGGGTTTCAATGCCCAGAGACAGAGGCGTTACGTCCAACAGCAGTACGTCTTTTACTTCCCCTGCCAGTACGCCGGCCTGAATGGCGGCACCAATGGCTACGCATTCGTCCGGGTTCACATTGCGGGTAGGTTCTTTGCCCATGATTCGTTTAATGGCTTCCTGTACCGCCGGAATTCGGGTAGAACCGCCTACCAAAATGACCTTATCGACCTGATCGGCAGAAAAACCGGCGTCGCTTAAGGCGCGCTGAGTCGGCCCCACGGTGCGCTCTACCAGGTCGGCGGTCATTTCTTCAAATTTCGCCCGGGTCAGGTTCATGTCCAGATGTTTCGGGCCATCGGCGCCTGCGGTGATAAAGGGCAGGTTGATGTTGGTGTTCACCATGCTGGACAGTTCAATCTTGGCTTTTTCGGCTGCTTCACGCAGACGCTGCATCGCCATTTTATCGGCGGTCAGGTCAATGCCGTTTTCTTTTTTAAATTCGCCGGCCATCCATTCGACAATGCGGTTGTCAAAGTCGTCGCCGCCCAGATGGGTATCGCCGTTGGTGGCTTTTACTTCGAATACGCCGTCGCCTAATTCCAGAATACTTACGTCGAAGGTACCGCCGCCCAGGTCATAGACCAGGATGGTGTGGTCGTCGCTCTTGTCGATACCGTAAGCCAGAGAGGCCGCCGTCGGTTCGTTGATAATGCGCAGCACTTCCAGACCGGCAATTTTACCCGCGTCTTTGGTTGCCTGACGCTGGGAGTCGGAAAAGTAGGCCGGTACGGTGATAACAGCCTGGGTCACCGTTTCGCCCAGGTATTTTTCCGCATCGGCTTTCAGCTTCTGCAGCACCATAGCGGAAATTTCTTCCGGAGAGTATTTTTTATCGTCGATTTCTACCCGATAGCCGGCTTCGCCCATGTGACGTTTAATGGACGCGACAGTGCGGGCGGGGTTGGAAACAGCCTGGCGTTTAGCCATCTGCCCTACCAGACGCTGACCGTCCTTGGTGAAGCCTACAACGGACGGGGTCAGTCGGCTGCCTTCCGGGTTGGTGATGACGGTCGGTTCGCCGCCTTCCATTACTGCCACTACCGAGTTTGTGGTTCCCAAGTCAATACCGATTACTTTAGACATGATTTATTCCTCCTTGATTGTGTACCTGATTGTTTACTTACGTTTTTTGCTTTTTCCGTTTCTTACTCGTTGCTGATGACGCGCACTTTGCTGTGCCGCACTACTTTTTCCCGCAGCACATAGCCTTTTTCAAAAACCATGTCGATGGTTTCGTCTTCCAGTTCCGGGTTTTGCCCCCGCATCACGGCTTCGTGCAGATGAGGGTCAAACTTCTCGCCTTCTGCGGGGATCTCCGTCACGCCCAAGTCTTCCAGTGTTTTTACAAACTGCTTCTGGATTCCGGCCATGCCGTCAACCACGCTCTGCACATCCGTTGCGTTTACCGCCGCCGCTTCTGCCCGGCCGAAGTTGTCCAATATTTTCAGGAAGCGGTTGACCACATCAATGGTCACATACGTGGAAAGTTCCTGACGCTCGGCCGTGTTCCGCCGGCGGAAGTTTTCAAAATCAGCCTGGAGCCGCAGCAAACGGTTCTGTAATTCTGTGGCTTCTTCTTCCTTTACTTTCAACTGGGCGGCTAAGGCTGTCAGCTTATCCTGCAGCGCATTGGCATCGGTTTCCGCCGCGCCTTCGCCTGCCTGGGCTTCTTCCTGCCCTTCGGCCTTACCCTCTACGCTTACGTTCTCCCCTGCGGATACGTCGCCACCGCTTTTCCCCGGCGTATCGGCATCCTGCAGCAGTCCTTCTGCGGAAATCCCCGGCATCTCTGCCGGACCTGCCGCATTTTCCCTCTGCTCCCGGTTCATTTCTTCCGGGTTCTTTCCCTGTTCCATCTCCTCAGTGAACAATGTACTGCCTCCTTTACAGGCTTTTCTTTACTGTGAGTCGTTTAAAATAGTTTCCAGATATTTGTGCAGGTAATTCATAACGGCCATGACCTTGCGGTATTCCATCCGGGTCGGTCCCAGCACCGCCATGGTACCCACGATTTGTCCGTTCAGACGGTAGGTCGCCTGTACCATGCTGCAATCCTTGATGCCGGTAAATTTATTCTCACTGCCGATGGTGACCTTCAAACCGGAATCATCCCCGGCGGAAAGAATATCTTTGACGACTTTTTCTTCTTCCAGGATACCCAAAAGATCCTTTACTCTGCTGACATCCTGAAATTCCGGCTGATTGAGCAGCTGTTTGGCGCCGCCCAAAAAGACTTTTTGTTCCTTATTTTTAGCTGCGATATTGTCAATGGCCTCTTTTAACGAAGCCAGCAATACATCATCATGCGCGACCTGCGAATATACTTCCTGCAATAAATCGCCGGTGATTTCCGTCAACTTACGGTTTTTCAGCAAGTGGCTCATTTTACCGGCCAGGTAATCCAACTGCCCCATGTCCATGTCCACAGGCAGTTCGATCAAACCGCTGTCCATGGCGCCATCGTCTGTCACAATACACATGATGGCCTGCCGTTCATTCAGGGGCAAAAAGCGCAGGTATTGAAACCGGGCCCGAGAGTTTTTGTTGGCCACGACCAGAGACACATTCTGTGTCATGCGGGAGAGGATCTTGGCGGTGGACTTGAAAATATCGTCCATGCTGCGAATCCGTTCCTTATACCAGCTGTTGATCAGGGCTCTGTCGTTTTCCGTAAGGTTTCCCGGTTCCTGCATGGAATCTACATACAGGCGGTACGCCAGTGCGGAAGGGACCCGTCCGGCCGAGGTATGCGGCTGTTCCAGATACCCCAGAAGTTCCAGGTCGCTCATTTCATTGCGAATGGTGGCCGGGCTCAGACCCAGGTCATGTTTGCGGGCGATAGTGCGTGAGCCTACCGGTTCCGCCGTTTCAATATAGTCTTCAATGATGATCTGCAGGATTTTTCGTTTTCGATCGTTTAACATGATCCCACCTCATCTTATACAGTAGCTTTTACTGTAGCCTTGGCGGCAGTTTTTAGGACAGTGCGTCTTTTCCCTGCGATATTCTTCCAAAACCACAGTTTTTCTTTTTTTGTTAGCACTCATTCTTTTAGAGTGCTAATAGTTCCTACATTGTTAGGATAGCATCCTGTCCTGTTCCTGTCAATAGTCAAAAGGTAAAAATTTGTGTGTTCTTTGTGAATCATGGTGCGAAAGCCCAAAAGACCGCAAGTTGTAATTGCTCTGTTCCAGGTTGATTCTATCGACCGCATTGTCACTTGGTTTATGGTATAAATGCCTCAAACACTTGATTGCCGAAGCGCATACCATAAGAGGTAAGGCATAAGCGATCCCCCTGTCGGGCAAGCATCTTTTTTTTGAAAAAGGGGGCCAGTTCCCTGCCAAACTGTGTCAGGATATCTACTCCAAAACGCTCCTGCATTTCTGAAAGAGAAATTCCCTCTGTTAAGCGCAGTCCCATAATAATGGCTTCTGCCAGTTGTACTTCCGGAGATAACGGTTCTGTTTCCCGGCACGCTTTCACCGTAGCTTCTGTCCCCTGTTTTTGTGCCGAAGCAGCTCCACTATCAGGCATTGATGTTTTCGCACCCCTGCAAGAAAGATTACCTATGGTAAGATTTTGACTATCATCAAAAGTTACGTTCTCTTGTGTCAAAGGTAATCCATTTCCCCCTCGCACCGGTGCCGCGCAACCCCTTTCTGCATTTTCCCAATACTGAAGGTACGTCTCCACATCCATCGTATTCGTGTACCGTACCTGACCGGTAAAGGTGCAGGCTCCCACCCCAAAGGCCATGTAGGGCTCGTAGTGCCAGTACACCAGATTATGGCGAGATTCACAGCCGGACCGGGCATAGTTGGAAATTTCGTAACGGCGCAAACCGTTTTCTTCCAATATATAAGTTGTCATTTCGTACATCCGGAGCGTTTCATCTTCTGTTGGCAGCACGGTCTGCCCTCGTGCCACTAATGCGTCCAACGGCGTACCGGCTTCCAAAATCAAACTGTAAGCGGAGATGTGTTCTGTTTCCAGCCTTAACGCCTGTGCCAGCGTAGCCTGCCAGGAAGCCGCTGTCTGCCCCGGAATACCGCTCATCAGGTCAATATTGATTCGGGCAAATCCGGCGTCTTTCGCCCAACACACCGCGTCCTTTGCCTGCTGTACCGTATGCATGCGCCCCAGGGCTTTTAATTCAGCTTCCTGAAAACTTTGCACACCAAAGCTGATCCGATCAAACCCCATTTGGCGCAGCTGCACTAAGTCAGCCTTGGTCACCGTACCCGGGTTGGCTTCGATCGTGGCTTCGGCCGGTTCCTTCCACCAGCCGTTTTCTTTCAGGCAATGCACGATACACCCGATCTGCGTTGGTGAAAGCGTTGTGGGTGTGCCGCCCCCAAAATAAATCGTAGCGTTTTCGGCGGCAACAGTTGCGTCTGCCCCTTTTTTTTCGCCTTCAAGTCGGAAGTTCCCCATTACATCTTCCGTACCCGTTCCTTCTATTGCATGCCCGAGCGCAGACAGGTTCGAATCTTCATTAACCCTCTTAGCATTGGTAAGGTGACCGATTTCGCCTGTTGCCTCAGGGTGGTTGCTTCGGCAGACAATCTCCCGGCACAAGGCTACGACGTATCGCTTCCGCACGTCTGCGCTAAAACCCGCATACGAGGGAAAATCGCAATAAAGGCATTTTTGCAAACAAAAAGGAGTATGTATATATACCCCTTGAAATAGTTCATAGCGTTTCATGTGATAAAATTATCCTTTTTTTTCCATCCCCAGAATCGCCATAAAAGCTTCCTGCGGCAATTCTACGGTGCCAACCTGCTTCATACGTTTTTTGCCGGCTTTCTGTTTTTCCAGCAGCTTACGTTTCCGGCTGATATCACCGCCATAGCATTTGGCCAGCACATCCTTGCGCAATGCCGCTACGTCTTCACGGGCGATGATCTTATTGCCGACGGCCGCCTGCACCGGAATCTGGAACTGCTGGCGGGGGATCAGGCTCCGCAGCCGTTCCACCAGCTTGCGCCCCTGGAATTGAGCATTCTCCCGATGTACGACCGCCGACAGCGCATCCACCGGTTCGCCATTCAGCAGAATATCCACTTTCACCAGGTCGCTGGGGCGATAGCCCGCCAATTCATAGTCCAGAGAAGCATATCCCCGGCTACAGCTTTTCAAACGATCGAAATAATCATAGATGATCTCCGACAAGGGCAGCGCATAGTGGATCATCACGCGATCCTCATCCAGATAGGTCATGTTTTCGTAATCGCCGCGTTTTTCCTGCGACAGCTCCATCACAGCGCCCACATAGTCTTTCGGCACGATGATCGTGGCATTTACATAAGGTTCTTCCACACTTGCCATCACCGTGGGATCCGGGAACAAAGACGGATTGTCCACCAGTTCCACATCCCCATTGGTCCGATTGATCTGGTACACAACGTTAGGCGCGGTGGTAATCAAATCTAAATTGTATTCCCGTTCCAACCGTTCTTTGATGACGTCCATATGAAGCAGACCTAAAAAGCCGCAGCGGAAGCCAAAGCCCAGAGCGGTAGAGGTTTCCGGTTCAAACAGCAGGGAGGCGTCATTCAGCTGGAGTTTTTCCAGCGCATCCCGCAAATTATCATAATCGCTATTATCCACCGGGTACAGTCCGCAGAAGACCATGGGGGTCGCTTTGCGGTAGCCGGGCAACGGTTCTGCCGCCGGGCGCGCCGCATCGGTCACCGTGTCGCCGACCCGGGCTTCGCCCACGGTTTTAATGGCCGCAGCCAGAAAACCTACGGTGCCGGCAGGCAGCACTTCCGCACTGACAGGGGCCGGCTTAAAGACGCCCACTTCCGTCACTTCGTACACGACGCCGGTAGCCATCATCTGAATCTTCATGCCCCGACGGACTTCCCCGTCATAAATGCGCAGGTAAAGGATGACCCCTTTATAAGGATCAAACTTGGAGTCAAAGACCAGTGCTTTTAAGGGTTTTTGCGCGTCTCCTTCCGGCGGCGGTATCCGATGCACAATGGCTTCTAATATTTCTTCCACTCCCGCGCCGGTTTTCGCGCTGCACAGCACCGCTTCACTGGCATCGATGCCGATGACATCTTCAATCTCTTTTTTGACCTTATCCGGATCAGCGCTGGGCAGATCAATTTTATTGATGACCGGAATGATTTCCATATCATTATCCAGTGCCAGATAGGTATTGGCCAGAGTCTGGGCTTCGATTCCCTGGGTGGCATCAATCACCAGAAGCGCGCCTTCACAAGCCGCCAGAGCACGGGATACTTCGTAGTTAAAATCCACATGGCCCGGCGTGTCAATAAAATTCAGCATATACTCTTCCCCGTTATGAGCGCGATATATGCTTTGCACCGCCTGATCTTTGATCGTAATGCCCCGTTCCCGTTCCAGGTCCATGGAGTCCAATATCTGCTCTTCCATTTCTCTTTTGGTCAGCGTGCCGGTCATCTCGATCAGCCGATCGGCTAACGTGGACTTGCCGTGGTCAATGTGTGCGATAATCGAAAAATTGCGTATATGATCTTTTTGCATGTACGTGTTGCGGCGTTTGGCCGTTCCTTTCTTCTTAAATATTTTTCTGTATAACCATACTATATAATATTATGATACTTTTCTGCGATAGTGAACCGATTATTACCTATTATACATTAAAATACCCGTTTTGTGAAAAAAATTAATCTTGCATTACTGCCCCACCCGTGGTAAAATACTTTGGTAAAAGCTATTTTAGGAGGTGAATCGATTGCCTAACATTAAATCTTCTATCCGCAGTGCAAAAACTGACGCAGAACGCCGCGCTAAGAACGCCGCTGAAAAGACTGCCGTTCGTACCGCTGCTAAAAAAGTAGAACTCAAAGTTGCGGAAGGCAACAAGGCCGAAGCAGAAGCTTCTTTACGAGCTGCCAGCGGCTTAATTGATAAAGCAGCCCGCGGTGGTGTTATTTCCAAGAACTCCGCTGCTCGCAAAAAATCCAAACTGGCTAAAAAAGTTAATTCTGTTGAATAATCTTTCCGGCGGAAGGATGCGTTTTTCTGTAACAGTTCTGTAGCAGAAAGCGGATTCCGTTCTACGCAGCCTCTTCCCTAATGAAGGGCTTCAACGAACCTTTCTTCCATGCGCTTTGGCAAAAAATCACCTGCTTACTTTTGGTAAGCAGGTTTTTTGTGGTGTGTTTTACATTTCATAGTTTAGCTTTTCTGCTTTGCTCAGGGCTTAGCGTCCGGCACCGTTTTTTTCTCCGCGCCGGAATTCTTATTGTTTGCCATCAGCTGTTGCAGTTCCTGCATAAAGTTTTGTACATCGGCAAACTGGCGGTAGACCGAGGCAAAACGCACATAGGCGATTTGATCCACCTTGGCCAGATGTTCCATGACCATTTCGCCGATTTCCCGACTGCTGATTTCGGATTCTCCTTTTAAGCGCAGTTCTCTTTCAATATTATGGGCCATGTCCTGAATCGTTTCCAGGGACACCGGACGTTTTTCAAAAGCTTTTAATAAGCCGCTCAGGAGTTTGCCGGTATCAAACAATTCCCGACGTCCGTCTTTTTTACTCACCACCAACGGTGTTTCTTCGTATTTTTCATAGGTAGTAAAGCGCCGCAAACAGTGCGGACATTCCCGACGGCGGCGGATAGACACGCCATTCTCCACGGAACGGGAATCTATGACTCGGCTGTCTTCATGAGAACAAAACGGACACTTCATGGGCTCACATCCTTTGCGTTAGTAAAATCACTGACCTGGCTGAAAATAAAACGATAATGGAAACACGGCGATATAACACTATATATAACCTATATATAACAAAGCGGCAGCTCACGCTGCCGCATCAAATCACAGATCAACGGCCCATCCAGGGAGGAATTTCCGTGTTTCCGCCCCCGGATGATTTACCGGGGTTAAAACCGGAGATCACGGAACTGCCATTACCGGGCTGTGGTTCCTGCGCAGCCGGAGCAGATGCAGCCGGTTTGATCACTGTAGCTTTGGGTTCCTGACGAGTGTCGGTCCGGGTACGTCCACCGCCCCAGCCGCTGCCCGGCGTTTTAATGGTAGACGTGCCGCCCAGAGCAGGATTTTTACTATTGAATCCGGTAGCAATTACCGTTACGCGGATCTCATCATCCAGATTTTCATCGATCACGGCGCCAAAGATGATGTTGGCTTCCGGATCCACGGCTTCCGTGATTGCATTGGACGCTTCATTCACGTCAAACAGGGACAAATCTTTGCCGCCTGTAATGTTGAACAGTACGCCCCGGGCGCCTTCGATCGAGGCTTCCAGCAACGGGCTCTTGATTGCCGCTTCCGCCGCTTCCACCGCGCCGTTGTCGCCTTTTGCCGTACCAATGCCCATTAAAGCCGAACCGGCATTGGACATAATGGTCTTCACGTCAGCAAAGTCTGCGTTGATCAGGCCCGGTACGGAGATCAGATCCGAAATGCCCTGTACGCCCTGACGCAACACATCATCGGCGATGCGGAACGCATCCAGCATACTGGTCCGACGGTCAATTACCTGTAATAAACGGTCGTTGGGAATGGTGATCAGGGTATCCACACGGTCTTTTAAGTTGACGATGCCGGCTTCCGCCTGATTCATCCGCCGTTTGCCTTCAAAAGAAAAGGGTTTTGTCACCACACCGACAGTCAGCGCGCCTGCCTGCCTGGCACAATCCGCCACGATGGGAGCTGCGCCGGTACCGGTACCGCCGCCCATACCGGCTGTGACAAACACCATATCCGCGCCTTGCAATTCTTCAATCAGCTGATCGCGGGATTCTTCGGCCGCTTTTTGCCCGATTTCCGGATTGGCGCCGGCGCCCAGACCTTTCGTTAATTTTTCACCAATCTGGATACGATTTTGCGCCTTGGATAAAAACAAAGCCTGCGCATCGCAGTTCACCGCAATAAAATCCACGCCCCGCAAGCCGGCCGTGATCATGCGATTGACCGCATTATTGCCGCCACCACCTACGCCGACAACTTTAATTTTAGCTAAAGTTTCCGGAATTATGTCAGATACTGTCGGATTGTTCGTGATATCTTCAAACATCGCTAAGTTCCCCCTACTTTCTCTATCATAGAATCATTATAACATTCTATGAAAAAATGGAAAAGCCAATTTCAAAATTAATTTACAATAATTTCTTTAACAGAGAGTCTGACTATATAGAAGTAATCCTTTTCACTCCCTATTTTTTCAGGTACAGGCGGCGGATGATCGCCAGATTATTAAAGATGCGCATGCCCAGTACCAGAATGACGATCATATAAAAATCAATGTCCAACATGATGCCCGCATAACAGAAGAACACGGCCAGAATGATATTTACCAGAAAACCGGAAAGAAATACCAGATTATCGTAATTCCCTTCCATGGCGGCGCGCAAGCCGCCAAACGCCGTATCAATACCGGCCATCAGCGCCACAGAGAAATAAGGCACGTAAATTTTCGGAATATAACCGGGGGCCAAAATAGCCAACGCCACTCCTAAAACCAAACCCAAAAGCGCGTAGATCATTTGGCACCTCCCTGCGCTCCGGAGGTCGCTTCTTGTGTTGTCTGTTTTTCTGCTTCCGATTGCTTCGTTTTTTCTGTTTCTGCCTTTTCCGCTTTTTCTGCCTCCGATTTCACGACTTTGGCAAACTCAAAACTCTTTTTTCCGGAAGCGGCAGGAATCCTGACTTTATCCTGTTTTTCCACTTCGGCTTTAATACCCCAGAATTTAAAGTTTTCCAATACGCCGCCCCGTAGTTTTAAAGAGCTTTCCAGGGTTTGCGGATTGCCGATCGCCGAAATAATAAAAGGCGCTGCCAACCGGGTCTCGTTGACCAGGACCGTGGGCCCCACACAACGGACTTCGCTGGTAGACACCAGACGCTGCCCATTCAGTGCAATGGCTTCCGCACCAGCCGCCCGCAGTTCATTAATGACCCGAAGCAGGTCTTCGTCATGTATAATATAAAGGTTTTTATTTTCTCCGGCTTTAATGGCCTGCTTACTGTCATCTATGGTCAGGATAACGCCCTTACCTTCCAGCGCAGTTTCCCCGGCCCGGGAACGCAGCGCCTCTATCTCTTTCTGCACGGTATCCGACACCCGTCCGGCACGATATTCGGACAGTTCCTTGTCCAGTTTATCCCTGTCGGCCTGCACTTCCTTCAGGCGCACGGACAATTCTTCCGCACGCTGCACCGATACAGTCTGGTAGCGTTGCTGTGACTTCAGCTGCATAGTGATCATGAAACCTAACACGGCACACACGATGAAGATCAGAATGCGTGTATGCTTGTTTTTGATCGTCAGCATAATTTCTCTTTCCTCTTATTCTTTCTAATTACTCATTTTAAGTTTAGCTCATTCTAAGTTTTTTCTAAGTTCTTTGGCTAACGTTTTACTTACTCAAACTCTTAGTTTTTACTTTTACCTGTCTTGTATTCCGTATTTTCACTTTGCCGGTTCGCAAAACAATTACGTCCTCTTGCCGAACAACTCTATTTACCCAGTATTGTAGGCATATACTGTCGGCAAGCATCCGGAAACCGTCATCTTGCCGAGCAACTCTATTTACCCGGTGGCGACTTTATTTAACCAGTTTAATAAAAGGCTTGCTGTATTGCAGATCCATATATTCCGCTTTTACGTTTTTCCCTTTGATTTCGTCAAAGACCGTCGTAAACAGTTCGGCTTTCCCGGCCAGTTCATTCACAGGACCTAAAATAACAGGAAACCCATAACGCAGCTGCAGCGTTAAATTTTTCTCCCCATCCAGATGCAGTTCGGAAATCTGTTCTTTCGCATCCGCTTTCAGCTTTTGAAAAAAAATCAGGACATCACGGATATCCTGATCCTGCAGACGGTCGCCGATAAACAGGTTGCCGCAGTCTTTGCCTGACAAACGGGGTACGGAGGCGTCCTTGATGCCGTCGGTCAGGTCCAGGACCAGCCCGTCCGCATCCAGTTTCGCATAGTTGCGATAGCTGGTCTTTACATATAGTACAGGCTGTCTTTCATTGATATAGACATTCAAAACATTCGGGAAGTTGTAATAGGCTTCCGCCTTTTCCACCCGCACGTCGCCCCGCAAAGCGGTCAGCATATCTGTTTTGGAAAAACGAAACAGGTTGACCGGTTCTTTTTCTCCGCCCATCTGCGCTAACTGCCCGACAGAAAAGTTACTGCTTCCATGTACGGCAATTTTACCAAACGAGAATTCCGGACGTTGGATGTAGCGCCAGCCGCCTACAACAGCGCCGGCCAGTACAAATAGAGCCAACAGCCATAGAATATCTTTGAGCCTTTTTTGGCGCTGATCCCGTTTTAATCGGTCTCGATAGCTCTCCATCCCCGTCCCTCCTTCCCCGGTAAAATATGCGCTTATAAGTGAGCAGAATCCAGTATCATTTCACACAGCTCGCCAAACGTAGTCCCTTCCGCAGCGGCTGCATCCGGTACCAGACTGGTGGGCGTCATGCCGGGCACGGTGTTCATTTCCAGCACATAGCAGGTTCCATCCGTGCCGACAATACAGTCGGTACGGGCTACCCCGGCGCAGCCCAGCACATCGTAGGCTTTGACAGATACCTCTGCCAGTTTGGTCAATATCTCTTCCGGCAAGGGCGCCGGGATGATGTGTTCCACACCGCCGGCGGTATATTTCGCTTTAAAATCATACCATTCCGCATGAGGTTTGATCAGGATCACCGGCCAGACTTTCACGGAACCGTCCGGCTGGCGCATCATGCAGACCGAGGTTTCCGAACCGGCAATATATTGCTCTACCAGTACTTCAGGGTCATATTCAAAGGCCGTATCCAGCGCTTTTTGTAAATTGGCCGGATCCTTTTCGATGGTCACTCCGATAGAACTGCCTTGTGAGGCTGGTTTAATCACGACCGGCAGCGTAAATTTTTCCGTGATTGCTTTGACCATATCCCGGGAATCCCGATCTTTACGATAGAGAAAAAGGTAGTCGGGCGTAGGAATACCACTGCCCAAAAAGACCCGCTTGGCGGCAATTTTATTCATGCTGAGAGCCGAGGCCAGCACGCCGGAACCGGTATAAGGCACTTCCATCATTTCCAAGGCGCTTTGTAAACGTCCGTCCTCGCCATATAAGCCATGAACCGCGATAAATACCACATCCGCACCGCTGGCTTTCAACTGTTCGGAAAAATTACGCGGTTTCAGAAACAGTTCTTTGACCTGGTAACCCCGCTCCCGCAGCGCGATGGCAATAGATTTGCCGGTCGCCAGCGAAATTTCACCTTCAGCGGAAGGTCCCCCCATCACCACGGCAATCGTTTTATTTTTATCCATTTTGTGTCATCCTCTCAATTCCTGAACCAGTTCTTCGCCGATTTTATAAACATCCCCTGCACCCATGGTAATGATCAGATCCCCTGCTTTGGCATCCTGCAGAAGATAGTCTTCCGCCTGACGGAAAGACCCCATGCAGCAGACCGCTTGTCCGGTCGCGCGATGAATGGCTTCGGCCAGCTCTTCGCTATTCACGCCGGGGATTGGATTCTCACCGGCCGAATAGACGGGCATCAGGATCAGCGCATCGCAGTCGGTAAAGCAATGACAAAATTCTTCGTGCAGCAGTTTTGTCCGGCTGTAGCGATGGGGCTGGAAGACACAAACGACACGAGCCACCCCGCTGGCTTTGGCCGCATTGAGCGTCGCCCCGATCTCAGTGGGATGGTGGGCGTAATCATCTACGATCCAAATGCCTTTTGCTTTTCCTTTCGTTTCAAAACGGCGCCGGGCGCCGCTGAATGTTTTCAGCGCCTCGATAATCGCTTCCGGCGCGATGCCCATCAGACGAGAGGCGGCAAAAGCGCCTAAAGAGTTCAGCACATTGTGCCGTCCCGGCACGATCAGGTGTACACGCCCCAGCTCTTTTCCCTCTCCGTACACGGTATAGTCGGTTCCTTCAATCGTATGGCGCACGTCTTTGGCATAATAATCGCAGTCTTCCGTCAGTCCATAGGCAATGAACTTGCGGTCCGTTTCTTTTGCCAGCCGGCGAATCGGAGCACTGTCCATACATAAAACCGCAGTTCCACCCGGTTTCATATTCTCTACATGCTGTTTAAAAGCCTGATAAATGTTTTCTGTAGTCCCGTAGTGGTCCAGATGGTCATCCTCAATATTGGTAATTACGGAAATATAGGAGGTAAATTTTAAGAAGGAACCATCACTTTCATCGGCTTCCGCTACGACCCAGTCGCTTTTTCCGTTGCGGGCATTGCCGTGCAGCGACGCTACATCGCCCCCGATGACCACGGTAGGATCCGCGCCGGCTTCTGTGGCGATCACGGAGATCATAGCGCTGGTGGTGGTTTTGCCGTGCGCTCCGGCCACCGTCACACCGCGGATCCCCGCTCCATTTAAAAGCGCTTTCAGAATATCACTGCGGTGCAGGATCGGTAAGCCTTGCTCCCGGGCCGCCAGCAATTCCGGATTGTCCGCATGGATTGCGGTAGATACCACAACGGTATCGGCCCCCTGTATATGTGAAACCGCATGTCCCCGATACAGCTGCGCGCCGGCTTCCGTCAGCTCTGCCGCCATATGGCCCTCCTGTAGATCGGAACCCGTCACCCGGAAACCGCGTTTGACCAGGACATAGGCCAACGCGCTCATACCGGCGCCGCCAATTCCAATAAAGTGGATTTGTTTGTACCTCTCCAACATCTTTGTACCCCCGCGTTTATTTGCGCACCAAAGCCAGCGCCTGTTTGACAATTTCCTGCGCCGCTTTCGGCCGGCCGGCTTTCTGCGCCGCATTTTGCATTTTTTGCAAGATCTCTTTATGCAGCAATAAATGCTCTATTTTTTCTTCCAAAACTTCCCCTGTCAGGTTTTTATCCAAAATGACCTGAGCCGCGCCTACCGCTTCCAGCGCCCGGGCGTTAAATTCCTGATGGTTGGCCGTAGCATAGGGAAATGGCACCAGAATGGAAGGAATCCCTTTGGCGGTCAATTCCGCCAGGCCGATGGCCCCCGCTCTGAATACAGCGATGTCCGCCGCGGCCAAGGCTAAGGGCATATCATACAAATAAGGTTTAATATGAATATTGCTTTTGAAACCGCCCAGTTCTTCTACCTGACGCTGATAGTCTTCGTAGTTATTCTTGCCGGTGGCGTGCAAAATCTGCACTTCATCCCGGCCGGATAAATTTTTTTCCAGCTGCAGCGCCGCCTGATTGACAGAAGCCGCCCCCAGACTGCCGCCGGCAATCAATACCGTTGCTTTCCCGGAATCCAGGCCAAAAGCTTTGATTCCCTCAGCCCGGGTACTTTGCATTACTTCCGCCCGAATAGGGTTGCCGGTAAAGATTTTTTTTGCCTTGCCCTTAAAATACTTGTCAGCTTCGCTGTAGCCTAAAAAAATACGATTGACAAAACGAGCCAGAATTTTATTGGTCATGCCCGGCAGCGCATTCTGTTCCTGCACACAGGCGGGAATCTCCTGTAAAGCTGCTAAAAACACGATTGGTCCGCAGACATAGCCGCCGGTGCCGATTACCAGATCCGGCTTGTATTCTTTGAGCAATTTTCTGGCCTCAGCCAGTCCGGTACATAATTTATAGACTGATTTCAGAGTATCCGGGCTGAAATGGCGTTGGAATCCCTGTACATCGATAAAATCAATGGGGTAACCCGCCCGGGGCACCAGGTCTTTTTCCAGACCGTGCCGTGTGCCTACAAAACGGATCTCCGCTTCCGGCTTCAGTTTTTTAATCGTATCGGCGATCGTCAGCGCCGGGTAGATATGCCCGCCGGTACCGCCGCCGGATAGGATTATTTTCATTGGTACGCCTCCGTACTGTATTATTTGGCGAAGCCTTTCACCAGTTCTTTAAAATAGTTGCCTCTTTCCGCCATGTTACGGAACATATCAAAGGAGGCACAGGCCGGCGAAAGCAGTACCACCTGAGGCGCTTTTGCCCGAGCATGGGCCATTTCCACCGCTTCTTGGAAGCTGCCGGCCAGCAGAATATTTTCTATCCCCGCCGCTTTCGCCGCTTCGTGGAAACGCTGCTGGGAAGCACCCAGTAAAATCAGCAGATCCGCTTTTTCCCGCACGACCTGCATCATTTCCGCCAACGGCGTCATTTTGTCTTCGCCGCCGGCCAGTAAAATCACATGCCCCTGAGAAAAGGCATTCAGCGCTTTGATCACCGCGTCGGTATTGGTCGCTTTGGAATCGTTATAATAAGAGACTCCGTCAATGGTGGTCACATATTCAATACGGTGGGCGACCCCTTTAAAATCTAAAAGCACCTGCCGCATCTGTTCCGGTCCTACACCGGCAAAGAAACCGCAGGCAATGGCTGCCAGCACGTTTTCTTCGTTATGTGCGCCAAAAATCTGCAATTCGTCCTTATGGCAGATCTCCGCTTTCGTATTGCCCCACTGCAGGATGAAGCTCCCGTCTTTCATGTAAACACCCTGAGGCAGAACGGTGTTGCGGCTGAAATAGCAAAGTCGCCCGCGGGATTTTCCCCCCCAGGTCCGAACCTCCGGATCATCATAATTTAAGATGGTTACATCCTGATCTTGTTGATTGATAAATATATTTTGTTTGCAGCGGCCGTATTCTTCCATGGTCTTATGCCGTGTCAGATGGTCGGGTGTCAGGTTCAGCACCGCCGCAATCTGCGGGCGGAAGCTTTGGATCCCTTCCAACTGATAACTGGATACTTCGGCAGCAACCCAGCTGTCTTTATCCAGGTCCTTGATTTCTGCGGACAAAGCCCTGCCGATGTTACCGCCGACTGCGGTTTTTACAGGCAGCGTCTTCAGCATTTCCCCCACCAGAGTGGTCGTTGTGGTTTTCCCGTTAGTACCGGTAATGGCGACCATATGTCCGGCATAATTACGAAAAGCCAGTTCGATTTCAGCAATGACTTCGATGCCTTTCTCCTGGGCTTTTTTTACCAACGGCGTATCCATGGGAATCGCCGGAGAAAGAATGATCTGCTGTATGCGGTCCAAAAGGAACTCGCCCCGTCCGAAAACGAAGCCACCGCCATTTTGTACCAATAATTCGATAAATTCAAAATCCAGATTCCGGGGCGTATCATCGTATAAAAAAACCTGTTTTCCCAGCGCTGCCAGTTCCATCGCCGCGCCACGGCCGCTGATACCGGCGCCAAACACCATTACCGCTTGGACTTCGGACATCGTTACATCCCACCCTTTCCTGCACACCATAATCCTAAACCTGCCAAACAGAAGATACAGCTGACCAATGTAAAAATCGCCACTACCTTTGTTTCTTGCCAACCGCCCAGTTCAAAATGATGATGGATAGGCGTCATGCGAAAAATCCGTTTCCCACCGGTGTGACGGAAATAAAAGACCTGCAGGATCACGGAAAGCGCTTCACAGACGTAAAGACCCCCCACAAAAACCAGCAAAAGCTCCGTATGGGTCAACAGCGCCAGCGACGCTACGGCTCCCCCCAGCGCTAAAGAACCTGTATCACCCATAAACACTTTGGCGGGATAGTGATTCCAAACCAAAAAACCCAGGCAGCTTCCCAACACCGCCATGGCAAACAGGCACAGTTCCCCTTCTCCCGCCTGCCAGGCGACAAAAGCATAGGTCGCCATGACGGGCAGACTGACAAAAGAGACCAAACCGTCCAGACCATCGGTCAAATTCACTGCATTAGTCGTTCCCACCAGCAGCAGCAATACCAGCACATAATAGAGATACCCCAGTTGCAGGCTTACGGCTGTACCCGGGATCCACAGCTGGGTGCCGGCACTGCCCATATGTTGGTTGACGTAATAAATATAGGCCAGTGCCAACGCAATCTGCAAAGCAAATTTCTGTTTGGCCGTTAACCCCAGGTTGCGTTTCTTTACAATTTTGATGTAATCATCCAAAAAGCCGATCAGCGCATGTCCGAAGGTCAACACAAAAGCCATGAGTAGCAAGGGAGTAAAACGATTCCAGATCACCATTGCTACCAGGAGACCCGTCAACAGCATGATCCCGCCCATCGTAGGCGTGCCGCTTTTTTTCATATGGCTGGCCGGTCCTACCCCCCGGATGCTCTGCCCAAACTTCAGCTTGTGCAGCGCCGGGATCAACACCGGCCCCATCGCCGCGCATACGGCCAGGGATGTCAATAAGGCACCCAGGGCCTGCATGGCTGTAATATCCATAAATTGCACCAGACTTTCCTAATCTAAGGTCTCAGTATGAATCGCTGATACCTTATTTTCTTTGTTTTCCGGACTTTGCGGCGTCTTAAACACCAACGCGACCAGCGCCCCTACCTGCATCGAATGAGAACCCTTTAAAAGCACTATGTCGCCGGGCTGCAATAATGTCCGAAGCGCGGCTGCGGCCTCTTCTTTATTAGCAAAATACCGGGCGTCCACGCCTGCTGCCTTTGCCGCCGCCACGGTCTCTGCAGTTTCCGGACCATAGCCCAGAAGCAGATCGGTAGCTGCCGCAGCGGCCATCTGTCCCACCGAAGCATGGGCTTCCCGGGAGGTATGACCTAATTCCAGCATATCCGCTACCACCGCAATGGTACGGCAGGGCGCTGCGGCGCCCTGTTTGAGTTTCGCCAGCATGGCAAATGCCGCTTCCATAGAGGCCGGGCTGGCGTTATAGGCGTCATCGATTACCGTATAAGAGCCAAAATGCAATACTTCCTGGCGACTGTCTGTGATCCGGACGGCAGCCAGCACATTTTTCATATCATTTAATTTTACACCAAAATACCTTCCTACTGCAATAGCGGCCAGAGCGTTCATCACATTATGCTCCCCGATGAGAGGAAGAAAGATAGTGGCTTCCTCTGTACCTGCTTTACATAAGAACGTACTGCCTGTTGCTGTGATCTTCACAGCTTCAGCCCGTACATCATCCTCCGGCTGCAGGCCAAACCAGCTGACCGGCACATGCAGTTTACTCTCCATCGCCCTTACCCGGGGCAAATCGCCGTTTAAGACCGCAAATCCATCCTGAGGCAGATCTTCCAATATCTCGCTTTTCGCTTTGGCAATATTAGCCAGGCTGCCCAATTCCCCCACATGGGTGGAGCCTACGTTTGTGATGACCGCCACATCCGGTTTGGCAAAGGCGCACATCGCTTTGATCTGACCCAGTCCCCGCATCCCCATTTCGGTAACGGCAATTTCCGTTGTGGGCGTGATTTCTAACAGCGTGTGAGGCAGACCGATTTCATTATTAAAATTTCCCCGGGTCTTGCTTACTTTGTAACGCGTTGCAAGAACCGCCGCAATCATATCCTTGGTAGAAGTCTTACCATTGGAACCGGTGATGGCCACTACCTTTAAATGCGGAAAACTCATACGATAAAAAGAGGCAATATCCTGATACGCTTTCAACGTATCCGGTACCAGTATCTGCGGAAGGCCGGAAGGAGTTTCAACCGGCCAGGACACAACTGCCGCCGCCGCGCCCTTGGCCGCCGCCTGACCCACATACGCATGGCCGTCAAACGTATCGCCCTGCAAAGCGATAAACAGCTCGCCCGGACGAATCGTACGGGTATCGGTACTCACACCGGTAAAATTCAGTTCCCCGATTTTTGTATCAGGATTTGCTCCGAGGCAGGAACCCTTTGTCGCTTTCAGTACATCTGTCAGTGTAATCATGCTTTTTTTCCTTCCCAAAACGCTTCCACCACTTCTTTGTCATCAAAGTGGATTGTTCGATCTTTCAGTATCTGATAATTTTCATGGCCTTTGCCGGCAATCAAGACAACATCCTCCGGCGCCGCTTGGGTCAGTGCATAGTGGATCGCTTCTTTCCGGTCCAGGATACGGGTCACCGTTTTCTCCGGCGGAACTGACATCATGGAGACGGTGATTTGACGTATAATATCTTCCGGGTCCTCCGTCCGGGGGTTATCGGACGTAACAACAATATCGTCCGCCAGATCCAGGGCAATTTTTCCCATGATCGGACGCTTTTTATTGTCCCGGTCGCCGCCGCAGCCAAACACGACCCATAAATGTCCTTTGGTAATCAGACGGGCTGTACGCAGCACGTTTTCCAAGCCGTCCGGCGTATGAGCATAATCTACGATCACGCTGTAGGGCTGTCCGGCCTCTACCAGTTGAAAACGTCCGGGCACACCGGAAAAACCTTGCAGCACCTGCTCAATTTTAGCTTTGTCCACGTTTTCCGCCAGTAATGCCCCTACGGCACACATTACATTATAAACGTTAAATTCGCCGGTAATTTTCAGATGCAGATCCATGTCTCCGACAGGCGTATGGAGGACCAGATGCATTTTTTTGGCTTCGATCGCATAGCGCAGCGGATAGATATCATTCTCTTTGCCTTTGCCATAAAATAATTTTCGTACCTTGGTACGAGCTGCGATCACTGCCGTACTGGGGTCGTCCGCATTAAAGACCGCCGTTTTCCCCTGCTTCCTGCCCACTTCCGACAGCTGTTCAAAAAGCAGGCTTTTGGCGTCCCTGTAAGCTTCCATCGTCTTATGGAAATCCAGATGATCTTCTGTAATATTGGTCAGCACGGCCGTATCAAATTCGATCCCTGCCACCCGGCGCAGCGCCAGCGCATGGGAGGAAACCTCCATCACCACATACTGGCAGCCCGCCTCCTTCATCCGATATAAAAACTTCTGCAAATCCACTACATCCGGCGTGGTGTTGTGGGAGACAATGCTTTCTTCCCCGATCAGCACATTAATCGTACCGATCAGGCCGCATTGTTTTCCATCTTCTTTCAATACCTGGCGAATAATATTGGTACTGGTGGTTTTTCCATTAGTACCCGTCACACCGATCATCCGCATGGTTTTTCCGGGATAATCAAAGAAATATGGCGCAAGCAGCTCCATCGCCGCCCGGGTATCATCGACCTGCAGCAGCGTCATGCCATCCGGCGCCATTGCCGGCAGATCTTCTACCAAAGCCGCCACAGCGCCTTTTTGCGCCGCTCCGGCTAAGAATTTATGTCCGTCTACATGCGCGCCTTTCAGCGCAATAAACAGGCTCCCTGGCGCCACTTCGCGAGAGTCTGCGGTTACATCGGTAACGGTCTGATCCAGCGAACCGAACACTTTCACTGCGGGCAACCTGTCCACTAAGGCATGTAGTTCTTTTTCCATGGTAAAATCCCCCTTAAATTGAAATGGCAGCCTAAAGAGGCTGCCTTTCAAAAATCTATTATATTATATCACACAAGATTTCAAAAGGCTATATATACTTGAAGGCATCCTGTTACCCGGAATATAACCATTCGAATTGCTATTTTTTATTAGCCTTGACATAAATGTTGCTGCGGGCCACTTTCATCCCCAGCGATTTTTCCGCAATGGAGGTGATACGCTCCGGGCCTTTCAGTTGATCTACTTCAATCTTCAGTTCCGCATTGTGCGCGATCAGGCTGGATTCCTGCGTCTGGAGACGGATCAGTTGATTGCCGGAATTCACCAGCGCTGCGCTGCGCATCACGGTAACGGCATACATAGCCAACACCACTCCCACCACCAAAAACAAACGGCGGCGGAACAATTTATAGTTGGCTTTGCGAAGACGCCGGGGTTTGCTTTTTTCTACCTCATTCGCCCGACTTTGCGGATACTCCCAGGTTTCTTCGTAATTATATTTGCGCGCTAACATATCCTTTTCCCCTTTGCTTTTCTGCGGTCAGGCCGCTTATTTTATCATCTATATTTGCGGAAACCGGTACGACCCTATAAAGGAATTCTTTCATACCGTTATTTTTACCAGTTGGACCGTGCGGTACTTCGTTCATAAGTTACAGCTTTTCTGCAAAACGAAGGCGGGCGCTGCGCGCCCTCGGATTCTTTGCGATTTCCTCTTTCCCCGGCAGCCGGTTACCCGGTTTTTTTATTACCGGTTTTTTACCGCAGACACAGGGCATATGCGGAGGACAGGTACAGCCTTTGGCTAACTGCGCCAGTTTTTGCTTGACAATCCGGTCTTCCAGCGACTGGAAAGTGATCACGCCAATACGGCCGCCACTGACCAGAGCGCTTATCGCATCATCTACAGCCTGCTCCAAAATCCCCAGTTCATCGTTGATTTCGATCCGTAAGGCCTGAAACGTCCTTTTGGCCGGATGGGGGCCATCCTTACGCGCACCTTTCGGAATCGCTTTTTTAATCACATCCACCAACTGAAACGTGGTTGTCAGCGGCGCTTTCTGTCTGGTCAGAACAATAAACTGAGCAATCCGTTTATGCCAGCGTTCTTCTCCATAGCGCCAGATCAAATCAGCCAAGGCTTCTTCACTGTAGGTATTCACTACGAACGCCGCTGTTTTCTCTGTTTGCTGATCCATACGCATGTCCAAAGGACCGTCGTGCATATAGGAAAAGCCTCTTTCCGCCATATCCAGCTGATGGGAAGATACACCCAGGTCAAACAAGACGCCGTTTACTGCCTGTACCTGCAAGCGGCTTAAGACGCTTGCCAGGTCTTTGAAATTAGCTTTGACGATGTCCACTCGGCAGGCAGCTTTCGCTAATCGCTCCTGCGCTGCGGCTAAGGCTTCCTCATCCTGATCGATGCCGATCAGGCGGCCCCGAACAGACAACAAAGACGCAATCTTTTGGGAATGACCCGCGCCACCCAGTGTACAGTCTACATAGATGCCGTCCGGATCGGTAACAAGCCAATCCACGCTTTCCTGCAAAAGTACGCTGACATGTTCAAATTCCATCGGCGGCTCCCTTTAAATATCCAGATCCAGATCATCCAGACCTTCTTCTATCATTTGTTCAGAAGCTGCATTACGAGCCTGCCACGCTTCTGCCGACCAGATTTCCGCTTTATTGCCGACCCCTACGATCACCGTATCTTTAGAAAGACCGGCATATTCCCGCAGATTGGCCGCCAACAGCGCGCGTCCCTGCTTATCGCAGGCTATTTCACACGCGCCGGAAAAGAAAAATCGTTTGATATCGCGGTTCTTTTTCTGCCCCATAGAAAGAGCATTCAGCTTGGCGGAAAACTCAGCCCACTGGGCTTCATCATATACGAAAAGGCAATGGTCAAACCCTTTGCTCACATAAAAATGTTTGCCCAGGGATTCGCGCAATTTCGCCGGGATGAAAAGACGTCCTTTCTCATCCAGGGCATGCCTGTATTCACCTAAGAACATATTTTCCACCCCTTTCCCCCACTTTTCACCACTTTTATCCATTATAACTATATTCATTCATTTTTGCAACTGATTTATGCGCATTTTAAGGCTGTTTTTGGCGAAATCTTACGTTTTCTTTTATTTTCTTTCTTTTTCTATTCTTGTCCCACTACATATTGTGGTCGGAACACATCAGAACCACAAGATTGAAAAATGTATGACATTTTTTCTTCCCTCTTTTTCTTTTTAGGGAAGAATGTTATAATAGGCCTGCGAAGATGTGGGAATCCCTTTCTCGACATTGAAATCGTAAATATTAAAATGAGGTGATACATATGGAATTAACTGACGCAGTAAATGCAGCAGCAAAAGCAGTAGGCGGCGAAAACGCTTCTTTAGACACAATCACTGCCGACACCAATATCATTGAAGCCGTACAGGCTCATCCGGAAATTTTGCAGGTATTCGCTGATCATGGCCTGGGCTGTGTAGGCTGCATGGCTTCTCAATTTGAATCGATCGGCGAAGGCGCCGGCGCGCATGGACTGGATGTTCCGGCTCTCTTAAAAGAAATCAACGAGTGCATTAAGGCCACTAAAGGCGAATAAATAAGTTAGTAAGTTAGTTAGTTAGTTAGAAGGAAAGAAAATAAGAAAGAAGGCCGGCACAGGTCGTAAAAAAACCGGGGCACACTTCTTGCCTGCACAAGTTTTCGTGTTAGAAAAAAACAAATACAACTATTTAAAAAACCGTTTAACGGAGTTTTGCTTATCGCAAACTTCCGTAAACGGTTTTTTGTATACGAGAATTACGTTTTATTCTGATTTTCTTTATACTCTATTCCGATTCTTGGTTACTCTTGCTGCTCATGTTGACTTTAAGCCAGATTCCGGCTTCCTGTACAATTAATCACCTCTTTCAAAGAACTGCCGAGAAAACTCAACGGTGCTTTGCCTGCCAATTTTGCCAGAGTTCACCAATCGTCTTTTTTAACACCGGGTGCCACATTTCCGGAGCAATCTGCGCTAAAGGCTGCAACACAAAAGAACGGTTCTGCAGATCCGGATGAGGCAGCTGTAATTGCGGCAGATTTATGATCCGGTCTTCATACAGCAACAGATCCAGATCAATGTTTCTTTCTCCCCAGTGCCGCAGACGTTTGCGCCCCATCTCCTGCTCTACCTGCAGCAAGACAGTCAACAGAGCTTCCGGAGACAAAGCAGTGGCGATTTCTGCCGCGCCATTGAGAAAATCCGGCTGATCAGTCACACCATAGGGCCTGGTTCTGATAAAATCAGACACCTTACATACTTGTACGCCATGCTGCTCTATCAGCTGCAGCGCCTGTAACAGATTTTTCTTTTTATCGCCCAGATTGCTGCCTAATGCGATGTAGATTCCCATACGTTCCTTTCTGTTGTAAAGCGAGGACTGTTAAAACGTAAACATGTCACACCTATCACCCAGACCGCTTATCCCTGCAACCTGGTATGCAACTAACGGGCCGCTAAAGCCGGTTCCTATACGTTGCGGATCGCTTCCAGCATACGGATCAGCCGCAGGTTTTCTTTCACATCGTGGACCCGTACCATAGCCGCGCCCGCATATAGGGCAGCAGCGGTAACGGCCAGGGTCCCCTCCAGCCTTTCTTCCGGCGGCAGAGGTTGTTGGCCTGCACTTAATACCTGCCCGATCGTGGTTTTACGGGAAGCCGCCATTAATACCGGATATTCATTTGCGGTCAGGGCGTTTAAATTCTGCATAAGTCTGAGGTTTTGCTCTGTTTTTTTAGCAAAACCGATACCGGGGTCCAAAATGATTTTTTCCGGTGCAACGCCTTCTGCCCGCAGCAGCTGCGCCCGTGCCAAAAGATACGAAGTCACTTCCTGCACCACATTGGTATATTCGCACTGCTGTTGCATATCCTTGGGTTTCCCCCGCATATGCATTAAAACAATGGGAGCCTTCGTTTTCAAGACGGTCCCCAGCATGGCAGCATCCCCGGTCATAGCAGTCACATCGTTAATGATATCGCCGCCGCATTGCATCGCGGCTTCCGCCACTGCCGCCCGATAGGTATCCACCGAAATCATACTTGCAGGAAAACGCTTTTTTATGGCTTCCACCACCGGCAAGACCCGGCGCATTTCTTCTTCCTGCCCCACAGGGTCGCTGCCGGGGCGGGTGGATTCTCCCCCGATATCCAAAATCGCAGCGCCGTCTGCCAGCATGGTTTCCGCCTGCTGCAACGCCGCATCCAATCCCGGGCGGCGGGAACCGGCAAAAAATGAATCCGGTGTTACATTGATAATCCCCATCACCGCCATCTGGTCATAGGTCAGACGGCGTCCGTCTGCCAGCAGCGTGGATTTAGGCACCGGCTGCAAATAACATTCCAGTTCCGGCACAATTTTCGGAATACCGAAGTAAGGCATCTGCTTTAATTTTTTCAACAGCAGATTGTAATGTTTCCGCGTACCTAAAAGCAGAATATCGACAAAAGGCACCGAACAGGCAATGGTCGTTCCGGGAGTAGCGCATTCGCCGCCCACCGCCAGCATCTCCTGCTTGATGATATTCGCCGCCGGCGTACGGACCTGCAGTACTTTCAGCGGCACGATTTTGCCTTTGTTCAACATAATCGCCACACTGGGCGGATAGACCCCCAGATGTTCCATCTCATACGCCAATGCGTCCTGATTTATTTCATATAGCATGAACATTCCACCTTTATTGCTTCCGACGGTTATTTCCAGCCTTTTTCCACACAGGCATAAGCGTTATGATTATGAATGCTCTCATAGCTTTCCACCATGGCCTTGTACCAGGTGATGCGCGGATCTTTTTCCAACAGCAGGGCAATCTCCCGCACCGCGTCTTCTACAAAACGCGGGTTATCATAGGCCTGTTCCGTCACAAATTTTTCGTCAGGCCGTTTCAATAAGCCATAAACCGGAGCGCTGGCCCCCCCATCGGCAATCTCGGCCAACTCCTCCAGCCAGACAAATTCATTGGCTTCAATTTCCATCGAAGCAACGGCCCGCTGATTGTGCGCGCCGAAATCACTGATTTCTTTAGAGCAGGGGCACAAGGTCTGAATGGGGACCCGTACTTTTACTTTCAGGGAGAAACGTTCCCCCTTTTCCATGGTATACAGGCAGTTCAGATCCATAAGCGAAGTCAGGCCGCTTACCGGCGCTTTCTTCTCAATAAAATAAGGAAATTCCAGCTGCAAAAACGCCCGGTCCGCCTGTAAACTTTCTTTCAGATCGTCCAGCACTTGCTCCATGGCAGAAGGATGGACAATTTCCAATTTCTGCAGACACTGGACAAAACGGCTCATGTGGGTGCCTCTAAGGTCCCGGGGCAGATCTACCGCCAAAGAAACCGTAGCCACGGTATGCTGTTCCCCTTTTTGCCGATCCCGCAGGACAAGGGGCCAACGCAGATCTTTAATGCCCACATGCTTTAAGGGAATATTGCGTCCATCTTGTTCGGACTGCACATCTTTTAATCTGTTTTTTTTCTGTTCCGGGTTATCCTTCAACATAGCTCACCCTCGTAAAACTCCCCATTATAAATACAGCCGCTGGTACGAGTTTCCCAGACCTGCACTTCACAGAGACGATGGTTTTTACCGGTCAAGGGTTTAACCAGTTTATTCCAGGCCCAAATCGAAATATTCTCCGCGCTGGGGTTTTCCATCACATCGTTCAATAAGGCGTGGTCCAGTTTGCGCAATACCTTGTCCTGCACGATTTCTTTCAAGAGCGCAAAGTCCAGAACCATCCCCTCCCCGTCCGGGCGCCCTTCCACCTTTACCACCAATTTATATGTATGTCCGTGCAAATGCTCGCATTTCCCATTATAACTGGGCAGGTAATGCGCTGCATCAAACTCAAATTCTTTTAAAACAATCATAGCTCCTCCTGCTCCTGTTGCTCCTGTTCAAATTCCTCTTACTTAAGCTGCTCCTGCTCAAACACCCATTGTTCCCGTTGTTCTACGCAAATATCGTTTGCTCCGGTTGCTCTTACACAAGGATCCACTTACACAAGTTCTTCTCACTCATACTGTGAATTTAGCTTGCCGCTGTGATAACTGGGGTTCAGACTCAGACCTCCAAAATCCGGCTGCTGCCGAAACGCTTCATACACTACCACCGCTACCGCATTGGATAAATTCAGGCAGCGGGCTTTGGAATCCGGCAACATGGGGATCCGCAGACATTGATCGGGGTATGCTGCATGGATCCAATCCGGCAGACCGGACGTTTCCCGGCCAAAAATCAGAAAACTTTCCGGCGCAAAAGTAACCTGTGTATAGCCTTTCGAGGCTTTGCTGGTCAAAAAATAAAAAGGATGTTCTTTATACCGATCCAGCAGATCCTCCAGGTTATCCCAATAATCAATGTCCAATAGATGCCAATAATCCAGGCCGGCACGTTTCAACTGCCTGTCATCGGTACTGAAACCCAAAGGGCGGATCAGGTGCAGATGGCAACCGGTCACAGCGCACAAACGAGCTACATTGCCGGTATTTGCCGGTATTTCCGGCTGATACAATACCACATGCATGCGGCAAGACTCCTTTTCTTACTCCTTTTTCTGACTTCCTTTTCTGACTTTCTATACTTCTTTTACCGGCTTCCCAGAGTTTTTTCTAATCCCTCCGGCTTTTTTAGGTGACTCCCCGGGTTTCTTTTACCGACCCACTATGCTTTTTTCGCCGGCCCCTCAGACTTCTTTTTTGGCGCGCGGCGTATTGCCCACATAAACTGTTTTTGCGCCGGTTTTCAGCTGCTGCTCCATTTTCAGTTTCTGTTCTGTCTCTAAACGCTGTTTTTTAGCCTCATAGCGTTTTTTCTGTTCGTATATCTTTTCCAGTTGTTTTTCTTTAAAACTGAAATCTTTCCACATATCCTTCGGCGCTTCATCTTTATATTGCAGCATTTTTTGCTGAGCTGTAAAAATTTTTTCCGCATATTCCCCGCCCATGGCCCAGGTCCAGTTCAAGCCGGACCATTTCGTAATCAGGCCATTTTGCGTGCGCAAACGTCGCGCCGCATCGTAGCGGGGATCTAATAACGCTGTTTTCGGCTTGGCATGACTGCTGTACGCCACCAGGTGCTGAATATGGGCCCTTACTCCTTCGCGTGGAGTCTTAAAGGCCGCTCCTTTCACACCGCCTCCGGTCGTACCCAGACCGCAAAAATTATGCTGCCAGGCCTGTACATCGCCGCCAAAGCGGAAATAGCCGGTTTCTACCAAAGCCTGGGCCAGAGCCATATCCGGACGGATTCCTTCCCGCTCCGCTTCTTCCCAGTAAAGGGTGACGATTTCCCCTATGCTGCAGCCAATACCCAGCACCGGATTCCGAGAAGAAATCAGCTGCGCGGCCTGATTTTTTGTCGCGTCGGCCTTCCCCATGATGGTGATTTCCTGGTAGCCTGCCGGCAAAATAAAGTCAGGGTTCCAGGATTGCTTACCGGACCCCTTCACCCGCTTATCTTTCAGCTTGCCCCGCACATCTTCGGGAGATTGCAAAACAGTCCCGGAAATCGTTCGGTCGCCTTTCAGGCAGGGAGGACAATCCTTGCCCACCTTCACCTCAGCCACAGAACGTTTTGCCTGCGCACTCACAGGCGAATTTACTTTTGGCGTAGCAGAAGACATTTTCTTCGCCGTAACAGAAGGCTTTTCCTTCGCCGCAACAGCCGTGACAGATTGCTTTTGAACTCCGTCGTTTGTCTTTGCGACAGAGGCATGGCCCGATACAGGCAGCAGCAGGATACAAAAAATCGCCGCCGTCAAACTAGTCATTTTCCCAAAAACCATCTGTGGTTCCTCCTAAAATAGTATTTTACTCCTGCAAGAATGACATTTTACTTTTGCAGGAATAGTATTTTGTTCTTGCAGAAAATTTTACAATGATCTCCCGTAAATGAAATCGTGAAGATAGTTAATTATATGCTATTTGCCGCTCTCCTGTAAAGTTTTGCCGGTAAACGTGCTACTTTTGTCACAAAAACAGTATACATTTTCTATTGTAATTTAGCTTGTAACAGTTGGCTCTTAATTTATGTTATAATAAGAACGATGTAGGAAACCCTGCAAAAAATTCAACGCACAACATCCCAGTTTCCGTGGAGGAACACAGTTTGTCATTTATTCTTAGAAAGCGAGGTTTTACCATGTCTGCTGAATTTAAATTTATTCACCACTCGTGCTTTACCGTCACTGCCGGCGGCGAAACACTGATTTGCGATCCCTTTTTGGACGGCAATCCTGCGCACATCAAAATGCAGGATTTGAAAGTAGATTATATTTTTGTCACCCATGCCCATGCAGACCATTTAGGCTGTGCTTATGAGCTGGCAAAACAGTGCGATGCGCTGCTTATTTCCACCAATGAGATTGCCGTGGAAGCGGCAGAAAACGGCTGTCGTTCTCACGGAATGCATATCGGGGGTACGTACCAATTCCCCTTCGGCAAGGTCCGGGTAACCCTGGCTTTTCACGGCAGCGGGATTGCCGGAGGACACGCCTGCGGTTTCACAATTGACTTTCATGGTGCCAAATTTTATTTCGCCGGGGATACCGCTTTATTCTCCGATATGAAATTGTTGCAGGAACAGGATCCCTTTAAATATGCCCTGATCCCCATCGGCGGCAACTTCACCATGGATCCGGCAGATGCGGTACGAGCCGCCGCTTTCCTAAAAGCGCCGGTATTGATCCCGATTCATTACGGTACCTGGCCTTTGATCGCACAAGACCCGGAAGCATTTAAAAAGGCGGTGGAAGACGCCGTTCCCGAAACAAAAGTTGTTTTAGTCGACCCCGGCGATACACTGGAATGGGAATGACAGAACGTGCGATAGAAAACGAGATAAAAGAAAATAAACAGCAAAAACGGATGGCAGAAACATATAGTAAAAGTAGATAGTGGAAACAAAGAACAAAATAGATAGATAGATAGATAGATAGATAGATAGTAAAAATAATTAACATGGACAGATAGTAAAAATGAAATAGCAAGGGAGCTGTTCAAAACCCGGTTTGAAAACCCGTTTTGTTACAGCTCCCTCTTTTCGCTAATGGCTGCCGGAAAAAGCAGTACCATCATGCATTGTTCTTTAATTTTTCCAACGCTTCCCTGGCCGCCTGCTGTTCGGACTCTTTCTTGGTCCGTCCGGTGCCGCTGCCGTAAGAAACTCCATTAATAAATACACCGGAAGAAAAAATACGGTTGTGCTCCGGCCCTGTGAATCCCAACAGTTCGTAAGATATCTCGCTCTGGGAAGCCTGCTGCAAAAATTCCTGCAACATGCTTTTATAGTCCCCCATCATCACAAGCCCGCTGCAAACGCCTTTAATTTCTTCTTCCAAAAGCCCCAGCAGATACTTTTTCGCCGCCGCAAACCCCTGATCCAGATAATAAGCGCCTAATACTGCCTCAAAGGCATCGGCCAAAATGGAAGGCCGCATAGTACCGCCGGAGGCCCGTTCTCCATTCCCCATGCGCAGATATTTCCCCAGGTTCATTCTTTTTGCGCATTGATACAGAGAAGTTTCACAAACGATTTGCGCGCGCAGCTTGGTCATTTTCCCTTCATCAAAAGAAGGAAAGTTTTGGTACAGATAGGTACTGACTATCAGGCTCAGTACCGAATCTCCCAAAAATTCCAACCGCTCGTTGTGCTCGTTGTGCGGGTAATGTACGGTTTCATGCGCATAGGAAGTGTGGGTCAGCGCCAAGTTCAGCAATTCATAACGATGCATCGTAATCCCCAGGCTTGCGCAGAACTCTTTCAGCTTCGCTTTTCTTTCGTCGTTGCATAAGTTTGTAACATTCTTCATTATCACTATGCGCCTGCTTCTTTACTCTTCGTACCGTTTGATCACAATAACAGCATTGTGCCCGCCAAAACCAAAGTTGTTGGACATGGCGGCCTTTACTTCCTGCTTACGGGCCATATTGGGTACATAATCCAGGTCCATGCCCTCTTCCGCATCTACCTCATGGTAGTTGATCGTGGGAGGAATGATGCCGTTGGTGATGGTCAACACAGTAGCCACTGCCTCCATGCCGCCGGCGCCGCCTAACAGATGGCCGGTCATGGATTTATTGGAACTCATGGGAACTTTGTAAACACGTTCACCGAAGATCTTTTTCGCCGCCACCGTTTCATTCAGATCATTCCGATGTGTGGATGTGCCATGGGCATTGATGTAATCGATATCATCCGGTGTAAGGCCGGCGTCTTTGATCGCAGCTGCCATACACGCAGCCGGCATTTCCCCGGAAGGATCGGGCGCCGTAATATGGTATGCATCCGTGTTCATCGCAAAACCGGCCAACTCTGCATAAATATGAGCGCCGCGTTTTTTCGCATGTTCCAATTCTTCTAAGACAAGCACGCCGCCGCCTTCGCCCATGACAAAACCGCTGCGGGTCTTATCAAAAGGACGGGAAGCCTCTGTCGGCTTTTCATTATCGGTGCAAAGCGCTTTCATATTTTCAAAACCGGCAATCGCGATCGGATTGACTGCTGCTTCTACACCGCCGGCAATCATCACATCCGCATCGCCATATTGGATGGTGCGCATGGCGTCGCCAATGCAGTTAGTACCGGTAGCGCAAGCGGTTACAATGGCCGTATTAGGGCCTTTCCACCCCAGCGCAATACCGATATGAGCCGCCGGCATATTGGGAATTTCCATAGGAATAAAGAAAGGACTGATACGGCCCGGGCCTTTTCCCCCGTATTTTAAGGACTGCTCTAAAAATGTATCGATACCGCCGATGCCGGTGCCAACACAAACACCTAAACGGGTCGGATTTTCCTGTGCGATATCAATTTTCGCGTCTGCTACCGCTTCTTTTGCTACGGCTACCGCAAAGTGAGCCACCCGATCCATTTTCCGGCCTTCTTTTTTTTCAACGTACATGGTGTAGTCGAAGTCCTTCACTTCGCCGGCGATTTTCGTTTTTAAGTCCGTCGTGTCGAATGCTTTGATCAAATCAATACCGGATTTTCCGGCCACCAGATTCTCCCAGAAAGCTACCACATTATTCCCGATTGGGGTCACGGCACCTAAACCAGTAATCACAACACGTTTTTTCACATCGATCACCTCATAAAATAGTATCAGTCGATTGCTTCGACTTCTTCAATAATGCGGCGGAAGATTTCTTTTACTGGTAAAATCTCGTGAATCTTCCACATATTCGCGCCCGTAAAGACCAGGCCTGTTTTCGCATCTCCCTGCTGCGCACGGCTCAACGCTCTGATAATACAGAACTGGTGCGTGCAATGCTTGAGACAGGCGTCACAAACCGTAGGTCGGGGCGCTCTTCCTTCTAAAGATAGCTGGGCAAAAGGACTGCGAATGGAACGGCCCTTATACCCGACCGGACTATCAATTTGAACCACGTCTTCCTGCTTCATCTTCAGATACATCCCTTTTAAAAAACGGGACGCATTTGATTCTTCACTGGCAGCAAAACGACTGCCCATCTGTACGCCGCTTGCCCCCAAACGGAGAAGCTCCACAATATCTTTCCCGCAGGTCGCTCCGCCGGCTGCAACGACCGGTAAATGGACCGCTTTCACTATGTCGGGCAGGATTTCCTTGATCGATTGCTGGGTGCCCAAATGACCGCCGGCTTCCGTGCCTTCTACCACAATGGCAGAAGCGCCCAGTTTCTCAGAAATCTTAGCCAGCTTCACAGACGAAACGATAGGAACTACCGCTACATTATATTCTCTGCCAACAGCGAAAATATCTCTTGAAAAACCGGCGCCGGCTACGATCAGGTCGATTCCTTCCTGCGCAGCAGTCACAATCAGGTCTTTAAAAGCGCGGGCAGCCACCATGCAGTTAATGCCAATGAGGCCTTTTCCATTTGATAATTTTCGGGCCAGACGGATCTCCGTCCTGAGTTCCTGCTCTTCCATACCGGAAGCCGCTATCAGACCGATACCGCCCTCATTCGCCACCGCAGAAGCCAAACGTGCTGTTGATAATCTGATCGCCATACCGCCTTGTATGATCGGCACCTGGGCCACCAGATTTCCTATTTTAAGCACTGGTAATTTCAACAGATATCCCCCATTTCAGGAAACAAAATCAAGACTAATAAGCAGTGTACAGGGAAGCCATATACAAGGCTTCCCTGACCGCTTCAGGATTATTTTTCATCCAACATTTTTACTGCGTCAGCAACAGTGCGGATCTTTTCTGCCTTTTCATCAGGAATTTCAACACCGAATTCCTCTTCAAAAGCCATGATCAATTCCACGATGTCCAGAGAATCAGCGCCTAAATCATCAATGAACGCAGATTCCATTTTAACTTCGTCAGCGTCAACGCTCAACTGTTCAACGGTAATGTCTCTTACTTTTTCGAAAGTGCTCATCACGATTCACCTCCTCTCGTTGGCCTGTTATCCCAGCCTCTTAATTTCATCAATCCATAAACATACCACCATTCACATGCAGTGTCTGGCCGGTAATATAAGCAGCGTCATCCGATACCAGGAAGGCAACTGCTTTGGCAATATCCGCCGGGTCGCCCAAACGTCCCATAGGAATATTTGCTTTCAGGTTTTCCACGATTTTTTCCGATAATACAGCGGTCATGTCGGTAGCAATAAAACCGGGAGCGACAGCATTCACCGTGATGCCACGGGCCGCTACTTCCTTGGCCGTAGCTTTGGTAAAGCCCAAAATACCGGCTTTGGCCGCGGCGTAGTTTGCCTGACCCGCATTGCCCATAGCTCCCACTACGGAACTAATGCTGACAATGCGACCGCTGCGGGCTTTCATCATGTATTTAAGCGCCGCTTTCGTGCAGTTAAACACACTTTTCAGGTTTGTACTGAGCACGGCATCCCAATCCGCTTCTTTCATCCGCATCAGCAAACCGTCCCGGGTGATACCGGCATTATTTACCAGGATATCGATCCGGCCCATTTTTTCTACGACTTCAGCCAGCATCGCTTCGCAGGCTTCTGTATCGGCCACATCGGTTTTGATCACAATGGCCTTTCGCCCCAAAGCTTCAACCTCCGCCTTGGTTTTTTCCGCGGCTTCCGTATTTCCCGCATAATTGATCACTATATCCGCACCGCAGGAAGCGAGCAACAAAGCGATACTTTTGCCGATTCCCCGGGATGCTCCGGTAACCAGCGCCACTTTACCATCTAACTGCATTTTATCGAACCTCCTTAAAATAAGCAAGCGTTTTTTCCAGGCTGTCCATATCCTCAACATTCAATGCGTTGGCCGTCCGATCAATTTTACGGGTAAAGCCGGTCAGCACTTTTCCCGGGCCTACTTCCACAAAGGTATCAAAGCCTTCGCCCAACATATAACGCATGGACATTTCCCATTTTACCGGACTGGCGGCCTGTTGTACCAAAAGCGAACGAATCTCTTCCGCCTTTGTTACCGGCTTAGCCGTTACGTTCGCCACTACGGGGAACTTGGCGTCATGGAATTCCACCTCGTCCAATACTTCTTTTAAACGAGCGGCCGCAGGACGCATCAGGGTGCTGTGGAAAGGAGCGCTTACCGGAAGGGAAACCGCGCGACGGGCGCCGGCTTCCTTCAGCGCATCGATGGCTTTGGTCACAGCGCCGGCAGCACCGGCGATCACCACCTGACCCGGGCAGTTGAAATTCACTGCCTGCACCGCTTCACCGCATTCCGCTTCCACTTTCCGACAGATTGCGTCGATTGTTTCCGGTTCCAGCCCCATTACGGCTGCCATAGCGCCTTCGCCTACCGGAACGGCTTCCTGCATAAACTGGCCACGTTTGCGTACGGAACGCACCGCATCGACCAGGCTGAGGGAGCCGGCCGCCACCAGCGCAGAATATTCACCCAAACTGTGCCCGCCCGCAATCTGGCAATTCAGGCCATTTTCCCGCAGCACAGCCAGCACCGCAATGCTGCAGGTTAAAATGGCGGGCTGGGTGTTCATTGTCAGACGCAGTTGGTCTTCCGGGCCTTCAAAACACATCTTGGCAATGGAAAAGCCCAATGCTTCATCGGCCTCTTCAAAAACCTTCTTGGCGCAAGCGTAGTTATCATAAAACTCTTTGCACATTCCAACGGTTTGGGACCCTTGTCCCGGGAAAACAAAAGCTGTTTTTGCCATGAAAAAAACCTCTCTTTCGTTCTTAAAAAATTTGCTTATTCTTCGACCATGCAAGCACAGGAATTTTAAAGGTTATTTCGCCCACTTTACTAACGAACAGGCCCAGGTCAAGCCGGCGCCAAAGGCCACCATTAATACATTGTCGCCTTTTTTCAACCGACCGGCAGCCTGCGCTTCCGTCAGGCAGATCGGCACACAGGCCGCAGAAGTATTGCCGTACTTGTTAATGTTGACCCATACTTTATCCTTGTCAATACGCAACCGTTTTACCGCGCTTTCTATGATCCGCAGATTCGCCTGATGCGGTACCAGCATATCAATATCGTCGATTGTAACGCCGGCTTTTTCCATCACCCGGTTGCAGGTTGCCGGTAAGATCCGTGTTGCAAATTTAAACACATCCTGCCCTGACATATGAATCGTATGTCCATAGGAATCTACCGTTTCATGGGACGCAGGGCAGCGGCTGCCCCCGGCCGGCTGAATCAGATGCGGTCCGCCGCTGCCGTCAGCCCCCAGCTCCATACCCAACAGTCCGTAACCGGCTTCCACCTGTCCTACGACAGCAGCGCCCGCGCCATCACCAAATAAAATACAGGTGTTCCGATCTGTCCAGTTGATGATACGGGAGAGGGTCTCGGCCCCCAAGACTAAAATTTTCTTATATAACCCGCTGACAATGAATTGACTTGCTACATTCAACCCATAAACAAAGCCGCTGCAGCCTGCCGCCAAATCAAACGCGCCGGCACGAGTTGCGCCTAATCGATTCTGCACAATGCAAGCAGTCGACGGATACATATAGTCCGGGGTCGCCGTAGCGACAATAATCAAATCCAGCTCTTCCGGCGCAGTATTTGCATCTTTTAACGCCATAACGGCAGCTTCCACGCATAAATCGCTTGTGGCCTGCTCCGGTGCCGCAATATGCCTTTCCTTAATGCCGGTTCGTTCCGTGATCCACGTATCTGAAGTATCTACCATTGCCTCTAAATCACGATTCGTAATAATTTTTTCGGGAAGGTACGAACCAATACCTAAAATACCTGCTGCGATCGTCATATGCATCTCCCCTGTCTGACGTAAATCTGTGTTGTCGGCCCTATCTTGTCATACGGTCTTTGTTTGCGCATCGCATACCTGCCTTTATCATGTAATTAATTTCCCGGATTTTCTTCAATACTTTTACTGTCCAACACACTTACTGTTCAATACGCTTACTATTCAATACGCTTACAATGTAGTTTTCTTAATTTAACGTTTTTGCTTTTTGCCACGTTTACTTCATCCGCCCGACTACCGTATCGGCCTGTGTCTGATTCGCAATGTCTTCTTCTATACGGGCGCAAATGTCCTGCTTGATTCCGTCAATAGCAGCCCGGATGGCGTTCTTTATCGCTTTAGCCTTAGAAGATCCGTGGCAGATGAAAAAAGGAGCCCGTACGCCTAACAAAAGCGCTCCGCCATACGCTTCCGGATCCAGCTTCTCTTTCAACTTGCGCAGTGCCGGTTTGATTAACAGGCCGCCGACCTTTGCTAAGATACCTTCACGCAGGATCGCATCTCTTACCATGGTCATAATGGCTGTGGCCAATCCTTCGGCGAATTTCAATACCACATTGCCGACAAAGCCGTCGCAGACCACTACATCCACCGTGCCCTTATTGACATCCCGACCTTCTACGTTGCCGATAAAATTAATCAGAGTTTCTGCTTTTAATAAAGGATATGTGGCCAGTGTCAATTCGTTTCCTTTGGTTTCTTCTTCACCAATATTCAAGAGCCCTACCCGCGGATTTTCAATGCCCAACATCAGCTCCGCATAAATGGACCCCATAATAGCGCTCTGCACCATATGCTCCGGTTTTGCATCCACCTTAGCGCCGCTGTCCAGTAAAACCGTGGTGCCGGTCAGACTGGGAATGGGGGTCGCAATAGCCGGACGTCCCACGCCTTTGATCCGTCCCAGATGAAACAGGGCTGCGGCTACTGCTGCACCGGTACTGCCGGAAGAAACCAACGCATCGCATTGTTTATTCCGCAACAGATCCGTAGCCACTACAATGGAAGCATCTTTTTTCGTCTTTACGGCGATCCCCGGATGCTCATGCATCCCGATTACTTCAGAAGCATGTTGAACGAGCAGGCGTGCATCTTTATCCGCGCCATACGTTTTCAGCAAGTCCCGAATCGTAGGTTCATCGCCAACCAGAACAACTTCACAATTATATTCCCGTACTGCCATTACCGCTCCCAGAACAAGTTCTCCCGGGCCGTAATCAGTACCCATCACGTCTAACGCGATCCTCATGCTTCTTCTAACTTCCTTTCCCGTTCCACAGCCACAATGATAAACTTCGCACGAAACACTTCTGTCTCATTGGCCTTGATGCTGGTTTTAATGTAGTAGCGATCACCTTTTATATGCATCACTTCGGCTTTCGCCACCAGTTGGTCGCCCGGATGGACAGGGACTTTATATTTAACATTGCTGACCGCCGTCAGTGCAAATTCCGTATCCACCAAGGCCAGCGCCAACGTATCTGCCATCGCGAACATAAAGTAGCCGCGGCCCACTCCCGTTTTCCCCAACACCATATCCTCGGTGATCGTCAGGGTGGATATACCTACCTTATTCAGCTCCAGATCGATCAGATCGCCCACGATATCTTTTTTATCGATCGCGCGCAAACGGGTGCTGGCGGCGCTGGCCATCTGACGGGTCCGTTCCCGCAGCTCCGGTATATTCAAGATGACCCGATCCAGCCGCACAGTGGGAACGCTGACCTTGAGAAGCTTGGCCAGCTGTTCATCGGTCAAAAATGGATTCCGACGAATCAGGCTCTGCAGCTTCTCCTGCCGTATCAACTTTTTCGTAGAATTCATTTTATCACCCCGCTTTTAAGACCTGGTTATAATATCTGTTAGTATTATACTCTTACCGGAGAAGAGAACGCAAGTATTTTTTTGTGAAAAAAGAGAGATTTTTGCACCAAAAACGAAAAACCCCGAAACTGTTACGTTTCGGGGCTGATTCGCTAAATTAATCTTCTACTTCGATCACTTGTTTACCATCATAGTAACCACATTCCGGACAAACGCGATGCGGCATTTTCATTTCGTGGCATTGCGGGCATTCAACCAGGTTCGGAGCGGTCAGCTTCCAGTTAGCACGACGCGAATCACGGCGGGCTTTGGTCATTTTTCTCTTCGGTACTGCCATTTTCCATACACCTCCTCAAACCAAAATGGTGAATTTATTATTTGATGAATTGCTTTAATGCCGCGAGTCTCGGGTCAATCGTGCCGGTGTCACAGCCGCAGGGGCGAACATTACGATCCGCGCCGCATACGGGGCAGATTCCCAGACAATCTTCTTTGCACAAGACTCTCAGAGGTTCTGCTAACAGCAGGCTCTCACGCAACGGCTCCGTTATGTCAACGATATCCGTATTGTAGACATAAGCATCACTTTCAACGCCCACACTTCCGACCGGATAGTATTTCTCCACCACAGAAGCAGACGTTTCTGCCGCAAACTCTTGCAGGCACCGGGAGCAGGTTCTCTGCACCACAGCGGTGAGCTGTGCCTCCAGCAAAAGTACATCTCCTACATTCGAGAGGGTCCCTTCAATCCGGACCTTCCCCGTAAGGACGAGATCAGCGGCGGTAATATCCAGTTCCGCAGGTTCCACGTTTAATTGGAACGTTTTACTTCCAGTCAGATGCTTTTTAATTTCAGCGACATTTATTTTAATCATATTTCACCAATCGTTACAATTATAGCCATACAAAAAATCTTTGTCAAGAAAAAATCGCATACACCACCTTGAAGGAAAGCAAGGCAGAGAACTTCTCAGACTGCTTTGCCCTCTGCTTTGGGCACCTTGGTCAGGCATTCATTAATGTGGCCAATTATGATATAGTTAAGGTACAGGTTTAAAAGCTTAAAGTAGCAGAGAAAAACTTTCTTTGCTTTGCTACACCAGAGTCAAAGCGCCAAGGCACATTTTTAACAAACACACGCTTTTGGCGTATATTCATATATGTCATTTACAGTTTATTTATTTGCAGTTTGATTGTATAACAGGCAGACAGATATTGCAAGAGGAGGAAAACATGGAAACAGCCGGCATTGTAGCAGAATATAACCCCTTCCACAACGGTCATGCCTGGCAGCTGAAAGAATTAAAAAAGCAACTGGGCGATGTTTCTGTGGTCGCCTGTATGAGCGGGGCTTTCGTTCAACGGGGCGAAGCGGCGATAGCCTCTCCGTTAGTACGGGCAGAAATGGCAATCCGCGGAGGCATCGATTTAGTGTTGGAATTACCCGTAGCCTATAGTCTGCGCAGCGCCGACTATTTTGCCGCAGGGGCGGTGCAGACGCTTGCCGCAACAGGACTTGTAACCCACTTGGTCTGTGGTATAGAAAACCCTGTCACTGAAGACATTTTCCCTGAGCAAAATTCCACATCGGGACCGGGGCAAGAACCTCAATCGAAGACGGATGAAGGTTCGAGGCAGGAACCGCAGCCGGGCTCTAAACAGGGCTTAAAACTAAATCAGGCGCAGGAACAAGGACCGGATACGAACTTTCCAAAGCCACGACTTCCTTTTGCGCCGCCTTTGCCGGAAACCGCAAAATGGTCTTTAACAGCAGAAGCGGAAAGCCGGGTACACCTGTTTACACAAGCCGGTTTTTCTTATGCCGCGGCCTGGGAAAAGGCGGCTGAAGCCTGGCAAAACGGTGCCTCGTTCTGGTTTTCCAGTCCCAATAATATCCTGGCGCTGGCCTATCAAAAAGCGATTTTGCAGCACAGCAAAAAAATGCAGCTTCATCCTCTGCCCCGACAGGGAAGCGGTTATAAACAAGAAGTTTTAACACCGCCCTATGCCTCTGCCGCCGCAATACGCCAGGCACTGTCCGAAGCAACGGTCTTCCCCGGAAGACAGCCCTTTGAAAAAAGGGGTCTGCAGACTGAATTAGCGCAGGTCCTCCCCGCAACTACTTTATCCTTATTGGAGAAACCGGAAGTTTACCCTCGATTGTTTTCCCGCCAAGAAAATATCCTGACCTTACTTCTGACGTATTGCCTTTTTGATACAGACAGTCGGCAGCTGTTTGAGCACAGCAGCGCCGGGCTAGATCTCTGTCATCGTTTTTATAAGACCCGGGAGGCCCTGGATCGCGGTTACCGTTATTTTTGCCGGCAAGTGGCAAATAAGCGGGATTCTCTGCCGATGGTCCAGCGTTTGGCGCTGCAACTTTTGTTACGTCGTCCGCGCGGTTTTTGGCTGCAACCTCCCCCACCATCCTATATCCGTGTTTTAGCTTTTAACGACAGGGGCAGACAGCTTTTAAAAAAGATGAAAGAAACGGCAACTCTACCCACCATTATCAAATTAAGCGACAGTTTACGCAGCCGGGAACTGGCCGATGACCAGTTGTTGCAAACCGATCTTGCCGCCGCCGATCTCTATCAGCTTCTTTCCGGCAATACGGGCATGTACGGCACAGCGCTTCGTTCTTCACCGTTTTATCTCATGCAATAAGTACAAAAGGCCCAAGGTATCAAATCATAAAAGTTTGGTTTCTATAGGTTTTATCTTACTCAGTCACTCATTAGATACGAAAGCCCGGCGTCTCAATACCTACACATAGGGAAGACACCGGGCTCTTATTCTTTTTTTATGCGCTCCACCATGTTCCGCCTTGGCTCCAAAAGAACAGCTCTGGTTCCTTAAGCAATTTTTATACAAAGGCAGTATTTTTAACGAACCTCGTCAAGGTTTTCTTCGTCGGTCGGAACAGCCGGTTCTTCAGCGCCGGCTTCCTCTTCCGGAACAATGTGCTGAACACGAGAAGCCACCAGCGCTTCCAGATTGGTTCGTTCATCATTGATATTTTTACGGTTAGAGGTAATGGCTTCCAGAGCAGACTGCAGGTTATTGCTCAAATAACCCAACATATCATCTGCGTACTGTAACGAATCGGTACGGATCCGATCGGCGTATTGGTCCGCTTCCTGCTTCACTTCATCTTCATACCGCTGGGCGGAAGTTTTAATGTCTTTGGAAAGCATCTCTGCCTGGCGGACGATCTCTTCCTGACGCAAGCGGCGTTCCGCCTCTTCTTTCGCTGCTGTCACAATATGTTCGGCTTCCGTATTCGCTTTTTCCACAATGGCAGCCGCTTCTTCCCGGGCGGAATTCATAATGTTCTTGGAATCATCCAAAACCTTCCCGGCATTTTTTACTTCCTTGGGAATCGCCTCTTTCAAGTCTTCCAATATCGTAGACAAATCACTTTCCTCCACGATAATTTTATCAGTCAAAGGAATACGGTTGGCTTCGGAAATTAAATTGTACAAATCCTCAAAAATCTGATCCAGCGTTACATTAGTGCCTAATCGTTCCAACATAGTCCCATCCTCTTTCTTTCCTTTTTCTAAACCTTACCTGTTTACAAAACTGACTTCATTTTGCCCTGGAACATTTTAACTTCTTGATCTGCTCCGCGACGCCTTCCGGAACCAACTGTCCGATGTCGCCGCCAAATGCCATAAGTTCCCGTACACCGGAAGAACTGATGTAGGAATAATTTGCATTTGTCATGATAAACACGGTTTCAAGAGATTCGCTGATTTTCTTTAACAGCAAAGCCCTTTGAAATTCGTATTCAAAATCAGTGAATGCGCGCAACCCTCTCACAATAAAAGGCGCCTTCGCTTTGACACAAAAATCGCTTAACAAACCGCCGTAGCTGGTGACGCTTACATTAGGCAAATGTTTTGTGGCAACCTTTAACATGGCGACCCGTTCTTCCGGCGTAAACAAGGCTTTATCTTTCCCCGGATTAAAAAACACACAGACCACAATTTCATCAAACATCCGGCTGGCTCGTTCTATTATATCGATGTGCCCTCTGGTCACCGGATCAAAACTTCCCGAGCAAACTGCTTTTCGCATCGGATTCCCCTTTCGGCCTCACCTAAGCAGACTATAACCTGCTTATCACTTTCAACATCCATGCGGCGAATTCTTTTCCTGAAAAGAAATTCCAAAAAACAGACTGCCGCGGCGAAAGCAAAGGCTGTTATTAAAATTTAACCTGCTATAAATATTCTTATCAAAAATTAAAAAGTTTGCCTGACACAAAATTTCTGTCTGATGATAAAACCTATATCTTAATCTTCCACTACAGTATTTTCTTCCCTCACGGCGCCTTCTTTCGTATCGGCACTATAACACACAAATGAAAGACAGGTCTCTCCATATTTCTGACGGCGGAAAATCACATATTCGGGCGGCAGCGCAGTTTCCGCCTCATCGTGCGCAGAGTGTTCCATAATCAGCCGGCCACCCTCAGCCAACACCGGATACTCTGCCAGATTCGCCAAAACTTTTTGCAAAAGTTCCTTATTATAAGGGGGATCTGCAAAAATCAAATCAAAGCGCCGTCCCTTTTTATATAACCGCGCTATCGCTGTAGGCGCATCACACTGTAAAACAGCACATTCCGCCTCGGCGCGGCATTTTGCTATATTACTTTCTACCAGTCTTAAAGAAGTCCGGTTGTTATCCACAAACTGGATTCCGGCCGCGCCACGGCTCCAGGCTTCCAGGCCCAGGTTACCGCTGCCGGCAAATAAATCCAAGACCTGCGCCCCGCTCACTTTGTTGCCAAGAATATTAAACAGGGATTCTTTTACCCGGTCTGCAGTAGGGCGGACATCATAATTTTTAGGCACGTTCAAGCGCAGCCCCCGCGCCTTCCCGGTAATAATTCGCATAATCTCTCAGGCCGTGCCTTTCCTTACACTATAAATACATTAATACAACTGCATCAATCATGAAGAATAGATTCTTCTTAATAATACAACAAATCAATGGATTTGTCACTTTTCCCGAAGAAAATTTTTGATAAAAAATGGAATTTCATAAAAAAAGGACCGCATTACGCGATCCTTAATTTTTTAGTTTGGTCGGGGCGGCGAGATTCGAACTCACGGCCTCTTGTACCCGAAACAAGCGCGCTACCAAACTGCGCCACGCCCCGACAACACGCTTATTATAGTTGATTCATTGCGGTTTGTCAACCGGAATTTAAAACTTTTGTGGGGAGAAAAGCAGGCTTCCTGGCGGGTTGAGGTAAATGAGAAATCATCTTCCTTATGCCGTTTTACCATGGCCCACGTCTTATTCTCTCATCGCACCCATTCCGTTTTATCTTTGACTGTTATGTTTTTCATCGCCTCTTGCGATGTCCCGATTTTCTTCTTTCTTATCCCTGTGTGACCACACGGATATTGCTCACGCCGAAAGCTTTAGCAATCGCGGGGATCGCATCCCGCTCAATAAAGGTACGATGCAGTTCGCTTTCCGCTACAATCAGACACCGTTCACCGGCTACATTAATATTGTGAATGCGGCTGATGAGTCGTTCAAAATCCGCATCGCCCAGCTCTTCCCGTAACACCTTTAAACCCGGCATTAATTGCGGTTTTTCTTTGGCAAAACGTTTTTCCAGCGGGGAAAACGGCACCGTGACCACACGTGCGTCGCGGGAAACGATAAAATCTTCTTCGTGCTCTCCGGGCACAACTAAATCAGGCCTCATATGAATTCCTCCTACATTATACGCTTCATACGCTTATTAATGGCTGCACGGCGAACACGAATACAGCAAAAGTTTGTCGGTTCTCCACCGTCTGAGGGGAACTCTTCCCTGCGAACTGAATCCGACGCCTGTGCAGCAGTATTTTTTGTGTACAATTATTATATTGAATTCCACCTGTATCGTCAAGAGAGGCCACGAGGCCGGTTTGTTTTAGCCTTGCCCGCGATGCTCGTATTTTCTAAAATGCTGTCAGCGAAGCCAAACTTAACTTAGCTTAGCTTAACTTCGCCTATATCAGTTTATCTATGTTGCACACGCTACAGAGAAAATGCCCTGACCGGAGTTGGTTCACGCCTTTATCTCTACTTATACTTGCGATAAATGTTAAAATGAAGTAAAATAAATGGAACTTATAACTACGGATGTAAACTTGCATTGCGCATTGTCTGTTTACGTCTACGCATGGACACAGTGTGTTCAAATTTTTGGTTACGTTTTAGGAGGATATCAGAAGGATGTCAGTTTTTGATGTATTGCAGGAACGTGGTTTTATTGCGCAGGTTTCACACGAAGAAGAGATTCGTGAACTTTTGGAGAAAGAAAAAATCACTTTCTACATCGGGTTTGATCCTACTGCGGACAGTCTGCACGTAGGTCATTTTATCGCCCTGATGGCGATGGCGCATATGCAGCGGGCAGGCCACCGTCCTATCGCTTTATTAGGCGGCGGAACGGGTATGATCGGCGATCCCAGCGGCAAGGACGATATGCGGAAGATGCTTACTCCGGAGTTTATCAATCATAATATTGCCTGCTTCAGAAAACAGATGAGTAAATTTATCGACTTTTCTGAAGGACAAGCGTTCATGGTAAACAATGCCGACTGGCTTTTAAATTTAAATTATGTAGATATGCTGCGGGAAGTGGGCACTCATTTTACGGTAAACCATATGTTGAGCGCCGAATGTTACAAGAAGCGCTGGGATAAAGGGCTGACTTTCTTTGAATTCAACTACATGATCATGCAGGCCTATGACTTCTATCATTTGCACAAACAGCACAATTGCATCATGCAGTTAGGCGGCGATGACCAGTGGTCCAATATGCTGGCCGGCGTCGAACTGATCCGCCGTAAAGACCAGCAGCCGGCTTTTTGCCTGACCTGCAAACTGTTGACCACCAGCGACGGCCGTAAAATGGGCAAAACCGAAAAAGGCGCTTTATGGCTGGATGCGGAAAAATACTCTCCTTATGATTTTTATCAATATTGGCGCAATGTTGACGACGCAGACGTGGAAAAATGTCTCGCTTTGCTGACCTTCCTGCCTATGGACGAAGTTCGCCGCCTGGGTGCTTTTAAAGATAAAAAAATCAACGAAGCAAAGAAAGTCCTTGCCTATGAAGTCACGAAGCTGATTCACGGCCAGGCAGAAGCCGATAAAGCGGTACAGGCTACGGAGGCTCTGTTTGGCGGCGGCGTGGACATGGAACATGTACCTACACTGGAGATTACGGAAAGTGAAACAGAGGCCAAACTGATCGACACCCTGACTACACAAAAAGTCTTCAGCAGTAAACGGGAAGCCCGTCAGATGATCGCACAAAGAGGTCTCTACCTTAATAATACGGCAATCGAAGATCCTGAATTTTCCCTGACGCCCGCATTGTTTGCGGAAGATGGCGGTATTCTGATTCGTAAAGGAAAGAAAAAATATTACCGTTTGATAATCAAGCAGTAACAGGCGCTTTCTCCTTTATTGATGCCAAACCTACTGTTTTCGTCTGTGGTGGAAGCATCTTTTGCGCTATTTTACACCGGTTTATTAAAATAGTTTGCTCATTTAACTCATTTAGCTATTTATTAATTTAAATGATTTATTTATAATATATTTACAATATTTAACGAACAGAGTTAATTCATACCAGAGCAGTTTTATCACTGCTACTGAGAATTTGACCCAAAAAGAAAGGTGGGGTGTGCTCTTTATGAACCAATCATTGAGCCTAAGTAAACTAATTCCTATCAGCCTGGTACTTTTTTCTTCTTTCTTCGGAGCCGGCAATTTACTCTTTCCCCCTTTATTTGGCTATTTGTCAGGCAGCAATCTGAACATCGCCACCCTGGGATTTTGCATTACCGGCGTCGGCATGCCTCTTTTGGGCGTTCTGGCAATTGCGGTTACTGGGAATACCGATCTGACAAAACTGGCCAGTCCGGTCAATGTAGCGTATGCCAAGATCATTATGTTTTTGAGTAGTATGGCCATCGGCCTGTTTGCTATTCCCCGTACAGCAGCTTTCAGCTATGAGATCGGTGTAAAACCGCTGATTGGCGGTGCAGCTGCCTGGCATCTGGCGCTTTTCTCAGCGCTTTATTTCGCTTTCAGTTATTATGTAGCAAGTAACCCGTCCAAAGTACTTAATTGGTTGGGCAAGATTTTAACTCCCGCTCTGTTGGCCTGTCTTGTACTGCTGTTTATCCGCGTCTTCACAGCCCCTTCTTTTACCCCTGTATCGCCGCAGGATGCCTATTTAACGACTCCGTTTTTGAAAGGGTTCCAGGAAGGCTATAATACGATGGATTTATTAGCGTCTTTCTTATTCGGCGCTTCTACTTTAACAGCCGTTAAATTATATGGTGTCACGGGCAAGCGTCAATTAATCCAAAGTTGTCTTTTATCCGGTTTGATTGCCGCCGGCCTGTTAGCTCTGGTTTACTATTCACTGGGTTATGCAGGAGCGGAATCTCATCGTTATCTGACCGGCGAATTCTCGAACGGAGCAGGAATTTTGACTGCTATGGTACAGCAATACCTTGGCTCCTGGGGCAACGCCATCCTGGCCGCTATCATTCTATTGGCCTGTCTGACCACCTGCATCGGCCTGATTGCCTCTATCTCTGACTATTTCGTCATCCTCTTTGACCACAAGCTTTCGAAAGATGTCTGGGCGATCACCCTTGTCATTGTCAGCTTCCTGATTTCCAATTTTGGTTTGGATTCCATCATTAAAATGGCAATCCCATTATTGGTTTTCCTCTATCCCATTATTATCGCCTTAACTCTGCTGAACACCTTTGGTTTCGCGGGCAATAAGCGGGTCTTCCGTTGTACGATGTGGATCGTCACTTTATTTGCTTTATTTGACGGTTTAAAAGTCGCTTCGATCCATCTGCCCATCGAATCAATGTTAAATATAGTCCCTTTGTATGAAGATGGTTTCGGTTGGTTTACTGTAGCCGTTATGGGTACAGCAATCGGTGTGATTTGGGATCATATGAAAAGTGACGGTAAAGAATAGACGCGCCTGAGCAATTCATACTGACACATTTTTTAAATAATATGCAACACTCAATTTTTTCCCTACTCTTCATAAATCAGGAAAAAAGGTGAAAAATATCAGAAACCACTGGAAATTTTACGACAATAGGTATATAATAATTTTGTTTCTTATTAATCTGCTCGGATAGCTCAGTTGGTTAGAGTGCTGCCCTCACATGGCAGAGGTCCAGGGTTCGAGCCCCTGTCCGAGTACCACGAAAAAATCGCCCCGGGAACGCACTGAACATGCGCTTCCGGGGTTTTGTTGTGTCTTGATATGCGCTTTAGCCAAGTAAAGCAAATAGCCGTTAAAATGATGTTTTTGGAACTAAATCATGACAAAAAACGTGACAAAAAATCAGATTAAAAATCGAAGCTGACGCCGCCCATGATGGCCTTTTTATTTCCAGCTGCCCAAGCTCCTACATGCCCTTTCAACGGGGCACGCACCATGTAGGCTGCCCCATCCTTCCCCGCACCAATGCCGATGGACCAGCGGCGGGTCTTATCAATGGTAGGTATCTTGATATCAACGACGGCCTTGCTTGTCTGCTCCAGCTTCAGCTGACCTTTGTCAAAAACATACTTCTCACTATCTGACTTTTTAATCGTTTGTTGTTGCCCGTTTACCGATACAGTCAGCTGTTGCTTCGGAATCTTGATGTCCACGTCCGGATCCGCGGGGGTAGCCTTCGGTACATACCGGATGTCGGTCACGGTTTTCGTCTGCGTGACTATATGCTCTACCGGTACTTCCTTTTCGATGATTTTTTCCGGAGCCGTTACCCGACCTCGGTAAAAACCAAAACTAAATGCGGCTATAATAGCTAGTACCGCAACAATATACCGACGATACGGATATATTAATGAAAGAAAGTTCATACGTCCTCCTCACTTGTAATGCTGCTGGTACCAGATCGCCTTGCCCCGGACCGTCTGTAGCATGTCATACAGCTGTTTCCCAGGACAGGCTGTGGCCATAAGGTCCCGATGCCCGACAACACGGTCAGCGTCCGGTGTCAATCCGTACTTATCGCAGAGCCAACCTACCAGGTACGCAAGGCTTTCAATCTGCGCCGGTGTGGGCGTAGCCAGTTCAAAATTGCCGCAGACATGGATGCCTATCGTGTGGCTGTTCTCTCCGTATGTGTGGGCTCCGGATGCCCACTCTGGCCGGCCAACCTCAACCGTGCCGTCTTTCCGTACTACGAAGTGGTATCCTATTCCAGACCACCCCTGCATGAGATGGCTCGCATGAATCTGCTCCGCAGATAGGTCATCGTCCGCTGGGTTACCGGTGTGGTGGATCACGATCATGTCCGTGGTCGCTCTGGCGATTAAAACACCGAACTGCAATCCGTAATCAGTCAGTTCAAGGCTTTTCATTTTCAACTCCTCCTTGCGTCAGCTCTACCTCAGTGCCGGCATGTTTAACCCTAATATACTTTGCGTATTTAAACGCAAGCACGGCGATTTCCAACGCCACATAGATCGCAAACTCTTTCCAAGTAGCTTTTGCGATAAAAAATACAGCATACACCACGCCCGGCAGTAAAAACAGCCAAAGGGCTGTAATCCAAAAGAATTGCGTGTCAGACAGGCTATAAAAAGAATTGCCGCCCCTTGTGAGGGCGGCATACCAGTCCTTGATTTTTTTAATCATGTCCTCGAAACTCCTTTTCTAACATGGTCTGTCGCTCCGCCAAATCGTCAATCCGCTTGTGCGCAGATTTAGCCGAACTATCAACCCTAACGATGTCTGTCCGCATTGCGAGATTGTCTGTTTGCATTCCGCGCAGAACATTATCCATTCGATCGATTGTCCTGCCTAAGGCAGCAATTGAAACCGATAGCGGGTTTATGATCCAGATTTTAAAAATCCACCCGAACATGCCCGCTATGGTTATAAATACAGCCAATATTGTTTCTGCGTTATCTATGTTCATGTTGTACCCCTCTATGCGTTTTCAGGCTCGATCGGCGTTTTTTCGATGTTTACTGTGACTATATCCCCATAATTTAACGCTTCCGCTTCTGCTTCCTCTGTCGTAGATATAGAGAAGCTCTCTTGCGTTTCCTGCTGTATAAAACAGAATGTAGTCATAGCGCCACCATTCTGGGGGTAAGTCACCTTGCCGTTGACTAAAAATTGTTTTTTCATGTTTTTTGCTCCTTTCAAACTAATAATTTGTTACATCTATAACCAAAAAATGATATGTACTAAATACGCCTGTTGTTACTCCACCGCCTTGCGGTGTAGGATTGATATACTGCAATTGATTATGCATACGCCACATTACGCCGTTGCTCACGTTAATACCATGGGCATAGTCAGATATTATCTGCGGCGAAAACGTAACAACCCACGGCGTTTCAAATCCCATAATGGCTATATTTTTAAACGACTGCGGCCCGCTATTTCCTTGATAGTACCCACTTTGATTTATATTTTGATTATTTTCAACGTCCGTTCCGGTAACATTAATACAACCCAGTACCCGCATATATTTTCGATTCGCGTCAAAAAGCACGTCCCCGTTGTCTTTATATATGACTAAACCGTCATTGGAAACATCTGTTGGCGGTTCTGTTGTAAAGATGTATATTTTCAGGTTCCGACAAACATTATTCCAAAAGCTAACCCTCGCAGCGTTATTTGTAAACGAACCCGCAGAAAATCCTGTTGCAGCCCCGGCTTTAGGGTATATTACAACTGCCTGTTTCCCTGCGCTTTGCCGGAACGTCATTACACATGTGTCAGGGGCCGACACGGCCATAAAACGCTTATTTTGATGCGTGTCGATGGCGTAAACAAGAAATTCACCCAAGGCGTAATAATACAGTGCAGCCCCTGTCGTATTAGTGGGTATACCGTGATAGAGGATCACAACGTCTGGATTCGCATGGGACGGTATCAATCCCGTGACCTTTTGTTCAAGATAAAAATTGGAAAATGTATCATCAATAATTAGCGTATTCCGTGCATTATAGGCCTCAAAATATTTAGTAACTGCCATAGATAATCACCCCGTTCGGCGGCATATTTGCGGCCAACGCAAAATCTGCATAGCGCCAAGAGATTGTACTGCCACTTATTGATAAGTCGCACGGCGTCTTTGTCCCTACCAAAAATGCAAAGAGCTTATTCCCGTTTAATCCGGAAATTGTAAAACTCCCCTGTGCCGTACCGGTAGAGCGACTACCAAGCAACCGGCACAATCGATCTGTAACATCCAATATACAAATTCCGTTATCATCAAATACTTGTAGGCCCTGCGCCATCTCAGCCTTCCCCCCTCTCATTTTGCCGTTATCATACAAATAGACAGATAGATTTTGTTTTAATTGTACCGGCTCTGCCGGCTTAAGCGGGACACGAGTTGCCCCATCTTCGCCGTTTGAGCCCTTTTTTCTCTTAACTATCAGCACCATTACGGCGATCACAACAATTATGATTGCATACAACATCACCAAACCCCCAATCTAATCTTTAATTTATTGTTGCTCCCGTATACCCGGAGCTGATTACTTTCAATTTCTAATCGTTTTCCGCTCGTAGCTGTTCTTAGCAAGCCAACGGTGGCGCAAATCGCCGAAAGGCTAGTAACATTCATCTTATCCGCAGTTACGGTATGCGCTGCCAGCATACGGTTCACAATCACGTTGTCCATAAACTGCGTATCACCGTTAATTTGCACATATTTCCCTGCAATTTTTACCGTTTCCGGGGAAAGATTGATAGCGGCAATCACGCCATTCTGTTCAACTTTTAGTTGTAAAGCATTGTGGAGCTGTGTAAGAGCGCTGTACCCTGTGCTGCCGGGCGCTTTTGACAAATTGGCTACGATGCTGGTCACGTTATTTGCCGTCTGCGTGATTTGACTTGTAAATTGCGTATTGATTCCGTCCTGCGCTGTCTTATTGCTTTGTACCGTACTGGCTAAACCTGATGCTGTTTGCTTGATCTGCGTGATTTCCGTCTCGCTTGCGGTAGTGCGCATAGCTACGGAGTTAATAGTTTCTGCATTCTGCTGTATTTGTGTTGCTGTCGTAGTATTGATTCCGTCTTGTGCTGTCTTATTCGCAGCAATCGTACTTGACATTTCTGCCAGCGTGTTAACAAGAGAGTGGATAGACTGATATCCGCTTTCTGCAGGCGCCTTGTTTAACTCCGTAGTAATGTTCGTTATAGTCTGTGATAAATTGCTGTCAGATGCTTCTAAGTTTGCCAATTTATCTTTCAACGCCTGATCAAGTTGCTCTTCGGCGACTTGCATTTCCGTGAGGTATGCCGGGTCAATCGTAGGCCGCACAGTAACCTCTTTCCCGTCAGACAATGCGCCTACACCGAACACGTCAACAAAAGCGGCCTGTACCGTATAGATGTCAGCCGGGCAATTATGGGAGTACTGGGTATTTTTTGTTTTAATAACCAACGTTTCATTATCCGTCCCAGTTATATAAAGTACAATTTCTTTGCAGCTATCCGGTATGCCATTCGTCCTTGCCGTGAATCCTGTAATTGTTTGTGTAAGCTGCAATGAGGGAGCTTCCGGCGCAGGGAAATTATAATCCAGCCGAAGTGCCGGGCCATAACCTTTAACGGGGTTGTGCGCAACAATATAGATAGTTCCCGTCCTGTCCGGTAAAGCAGCATCGCTTTTCAAATCCGTTGTTGTAACTAATACGGTTCCCGGGAGCGGCGCCGGGTGACTTCTTACTTCATAGAAATCCACATATGTATTTGTTACCGCCCCCCACGAAACTATGGCTTTTTCTTTTAAAAGCCTTATGTATCCATTTTTTGGGGCTTCTGGTTTTCCCACAGATCCTTCAGTCACTTTTGCATTAATTGATGCGCTTGTCATATTGACAGAAAGATTTCCGGAAGTGTCTATGGCCTTTATACCAAACTGATAATTGCCGGAATCCGGGATAAAATACGTGTAGGTGTCCCCGGAAATGCGTTTTACAATCTCTTTCCCGGTACCGTCATACAATCGATACCCGGCAATATCCGGAGCAGTTACCGGATTCCATTTAAGATGTAGTACACTGCTGTTTCTTTTATCTTGTTTAACCGTAAAACCAGTCACGTCAGCCGGGGGCAATTCCTTACCCGCAATATATATATCCTCAGTTACGCCGGAACCGGCCACACCCATGTCATTAATGCAAAGTATTTTAACCGTGTAGTTCTCCGTGGTGCTGACATTTGGTATCACAACCGAAGTAGCGCTGCCATCCAACACTTCATGGAGCGTAAATTCCGGCGCATCAATACGTTTGTAGTACACATGGATTCGTTTCGCTGCCCTGCCGCGCGGCATAGACCAAGCCGCGGCAATATCACATAAAACGGTGCCGTCTTTCAGTGTTTTTTCCGTCTTTGTCAGACGCAAATTAATCACGTCTAAAAGGCCCGCTCCGGAAGAATAATTGATTACCGGTATTTCTCCATAATCATCGGAATACAGCTCCGGATAATACTCCATACAGTTAATTTTCCGGGTAGTATCGTTCATACCCTTGCTAATCGCAAGTACCCGGAAAGGTTTTGCTTCTTTACCGACTTTTCCAAGCGCATATAAGGCATCAGGATAGATGCCGATTGCGGAATCTACTGTCACTGTTGCGCCGGTATTTCCAAGTATATTATGCGTTTGTACTTCGTCTGTCTGGCTATTACGAACCAGCAACCGATACTCACCGTCAGAAATATCAACTTCCCTGTCAAGCTCTATATTAAGCCCGGTTACGTTCTTAATACGCCCACCAGCGCCCCAGTCCGTCATATCATGCTGTACAAGAACCACATCGCCAATCATGCAAGCGATAGCGTCCTGAAGCGCTTCAAAAGTAATTGTGCGGATTTCATACCGGTTGGCGCGTAAATAATGCTTTCCGTGCTTAAAAGCCTGTTCCAGTTCCACGCAGCCCATTAGTTCCACCTGTGCCGGATTAGCAAGGCTTTCTGCACTGTCATAATCATCACTATAAACCGGGAGTACGTCCCTTTCGTAGTTTTTCTCCCGGTTCAGGAACGATATTTCAACCGCATTCGCCCGCCCCTGCAGGCCTTGAAAATCTTCTTTGAAGCTGTCTTTTTTGATGTTGCCGACTGTGAAAAGCTGTGTAGGCATCGCTGCATAATCATATACGCAAGTAAACCTTGTTCCTTGCATAAGCACCTTGCCGCGCCCTACTGCTTCCGGGAAGCGTAACTGCTCCCACAATTTACCCGCTGCATCATAGATATAGTTGAATGTATACCCTTTTGCGGCGCATTCGTCAGCCCAAGCCTTGAATTTATCGTATATGAGCCGGGTTTTATCTTCCCCGCGCACAACATAAGTTTCCCCTAATTTTCGGCACTGGTGGATAATATCATAAGCCGCCCATGCCGGATTATTTGCCGGTTTTCCCTCATACGCCCCGGTATACGGATTCCACACATATACATTTTGCCGTTCCTGTTCCCATGTAACTTGAGGGTCTGAGCCGGAAAGCTGGTCAGTAGCAAGTGCTTTAATACCGATAAGGGCTTTTCCCGGGTGGATAAAATCGTCATAGATAATCTGTGTGAGCTGTGACCAGTACACTTTATTCGCATACCGAATAGAGGTGCCGTCTTTTTGTACGCATCGCATTCTGACCTCATACTGCGCAGGTTCCAGATTGTCAAACCGGTACACCTTATGCCAGGCTTTATTCGTTTTCTTTTTAATCTCACCAGTATACTCGGCAGGCTGAATCGGGGCGCTTCCATTGATCGATGGCCTCCAATAAACCCCGCCAAGGAATAAAAAGCCTTTTAGTTTTTTCTCTGACTGTTCTACATCGCTTGCCAGAGGGAGAGGCTGCCAAGCCTCGGTTCCAACCTTACGGTATTGAGCCTCAAGAGTTACTTTCGTGCTGTCCATACCGCCGCCATCGTTGCTGTAATACAATCCATTAGGGAATGATACTGTCAACTCTATTGCCTGACAGGTATTTCCTTGTACCTGATGTGTAGACCAATTCTGGGTTAATTCGTAGTTAAGCGGCTGGTCTGCGTAGTTATCGTTAAAATTCGGGATGATTTCCTGCGCGTTTTCCCCAAGCCGAATGTCAACCTCTACATCGTTATAGTTTGATATGGGGTTTTCGTTAATTTTAATATTGTCAATCGCGGTTAGCTCACCTTCGCCGGCACAATACAACAAGTTAAGATACTGCTTATCCCCATCGCTAATTACATGTCGGGATAATAATATACCTCCGGATTTCATGCGCCCGTAAGTGATAGCCAGCGGGAAGCCTTGCCCGGTGAGCGTTTTTGCCCCGCCCCAACCGTACGTATTGGCCTGTTCAGAAGCGTTGGTTTTGTCCGGTTTTACAGCCGTCATTTTAGATATGATAGCCCCGCCAATCACGCCAATCGCCATTGCTATGACAGACCGCCAGAACAAGTTACCGATATGAGCAAATATCGTACCCCCGGCAATACCGCCAGTTAACACGGAAAGACCGATTGTGAGCATAAAACCAAGGGCCTTTTTCTCAACAACCGGCATAATCACAAGGTAACATTCGTCAGGCACGGTGGCTGATGCTTCCACCAGTTCCCCGTTGATTGAATAGTGCCATTCCCCCAGTTCGGCAAAGTAAAAAGAAACCGGTTGCCCGGCCTTATACGCTGTAAGTTGTTCTTCTTTTTTATTTAGATCAAACGGATTCCGAATGACAACTAAATGGATCACTTCAACCACCCACCTTTATACACCAATATCGATCGTAACCGCTTGCGGTATCTGTATAGTTCTTCCACACATACGCCCGCATACTCCGTACTATGAATAAACTTGCCATTCCCCAAATAAACCCCCACATGATTACAGTCACGCCCATTCAGGCAAAAGACAAGAACCGATTTCTCAACCGGTTCTTTGACTTCTACCCAAGGTAATGTAGCGTTTGGCCAATAGCAAGTATAATGTTTTAGCTTGATTCCAAGCCGGGCGTATATTTCAACCACTAACTCCCAGCATTTCAATTCTTCAAACGGCCGGCCGATTAAATCATTTATTGGAAGCATACAGCCCCCCTTGCGGAATTGTTGGCTCCCCGCCGAACCGGGCTTGATTCCCCATCGCCCGGCAAGCCGATAATGTTTTATTACAGCTTGTGGTATTGCCATGATACCCGCACTCTACACCGCGGAATTTAAAAGGACAATAGTCTTTCATAATTCGCACCGGGGGAAAGCGCCGGGAGAAGCTAAAATCTGTACCCAGCGTGAACGATATCCAATTCACGTCTGCGCTGGTGCCGGTTATTACAAAATGCTCTTCCGCTTCAATAACGTCCGGAACATTTGTGTTATAAACAAACACTGTTACCATTGCCCCAGTAAGGCCAGAATGGGCCTCCGCGTAAGCCTGAATCGTCCCGGTTACGTTTGATACCCTGAGTTGTACGTTTGGAAGCTCTTTACCGTCCTCGTTGATGTCTTCAAGCGAAAAAGGGAATGCTGTGTATTCGTTTCCCTGAAACGTGACGTTTTCTGTATTGTTCACCAGCCGGATTGTTTCTTCTCCGGGAATGGCAAGTTGCAGCAGCATAAGCCATACGCCGTCTGTTGCAATTTTATTCTTTTCTATGATGCTTGCCTGTGATAGCGTCAGCATATTACACCTCCTGCAACTTTATTGTTCCGGCCCAACGCCGGGGATTATTGCTGCTAAAATTCAGCCCCTCTTCAAAACGCACTTTGAATGTTTTGCCGGAATACGGGCCACCAGCGCCGATAGGATAAATCCAGTCAAACGCAACGGCTGTGTTAACTGCTTGATAAAAATTTCTAAGCTGTACATAATCCGCTTCCGGTAATGCCGTCCAGTTTAATTCAAAGGTTAAGGGAGTTTTAGTGAATCTGCGCCGGGTGACAATAGTCAAATTCTCAAGTTTCCCCTTAAAAGCGGTGTCCGGTATTACCTCTCGTATAGGGTACACCGGCGGCGCTATCGTTGGAAAATTCATTATGCCATACCCCCTTTAATCGCATCTTGCAGGCCGTTTTTATTCGACAAATACGCGCGTAACCATATATTTGTCACATATTCTTCTCCGTCAAGCTTCGTTTCCGCTTCGGCGGTCATTTGCTGCCCGGATTCATTATGCACATGGATGTTTATCCGTGGTTTTCCGCTACCTAACATAGCCTTAGTTTCCTGGTTGTTATACACCCGTCCGCTGGAACCAAAATGCACAATCTCCGGCCCCTGTTCGCCAACCAAGGCAAAGCCAGGGGAAAAATTACCGCCTGCCGCGTAATGTGGAGTGTTATATAACCAACTATTCATCCCCGGCATCGGTCCATTAGAGTTGCCGATAATCGGCTTAAATCCACCGCCAAAAAGTCTACCTAGACCACTTACCGCATTAGCAATAACCATTTTGGCAACAACTCTTGAAATTTCCTTGATGATGGAATTGGCCAAGTCGTTAAACAGCGATTTCAGCCGTCTGCTAAAAGATTCTGTTGATGATAAAAAGTTTACCAACCCGTCCTCAACGCTTTGGAAAATGTTCACGGTTGCGTCTTTAAAGTTAGTTTGCTGATTAGCAATCTCCTGCAACCCCTGTTGCCAACCGGTTTTCATGTCATATGCCGCATTTTGATGCGCTTGCTTGATGACCTCAGCCAGTTGTTTTTCTACCTCTGCACGTTTTTCAGCGTTCAGCGTTTCATCGTTCAAAAGTTGCTCTAACTGCGTCCTGCGGTATTGTAATACGCCGTTTTGTAAATTGATTCTCTCTGCGGCGCTTATACGGTTCATGTCCAGCAAATTTTGTATATGCTGCATCTCCAGTT